>JGI24708J26588_10001624_pt1 | contig 17693 bp, 12 predicted proteins | sample BioPla1DNA2_FD_26588 | JGI IMG/M metagenome (IMG submission 26588) | reverse complement strand
CTCGAAAGCAAAGTAGTCATGAAATAGCTTGAAATGGAGGATTTCTACATAATTTCTCTTTGTATCAACGCTATGCACTCCACATGCCCTGTTTGTGGAAACATATCCACTGGCTGTATCCCCTTAACCTTATACCCATTCTTCACCAGATACTCCAGGTCCCTTGCCTGGGTCTCCATATTACAAGATATATATACTATTTTCTCCGGATTTAACTGGCACATGGAATGTAGGAATGCCTCATCACTTCCTGCTCTTGGTGGGTCCATAATTACAGCATCTATCTTCTCATTTTTAGAGGCTAAGCCTACCATAAATTCCCCTGCATCAGCCTTATAGAATTTTACATTATTAATATTATTTATTTTAGAATTTCTTATGGCATCTTGAATGGCATCGCCGTTTAGCTCAACACCTATAACTTCCTTTACCTTATTAGCTACTATTAAGGATATGGTTCCTATACCGCAGTAGGCATCTATTATCCTTTCATTACCCTTAAATCCTGCCATTTCAATGGCCTTATTATATAAAGTCTCTGTTTGGCTAGGATTTATCTGGTAGAAGGATTTAGATGATATCCTAAATCTTAAGCCGCATAGGATATCTTCTATATAGCCTTTTCCGTACATATTTGACTCTCTATCACCTAGAATCATTGACGTATTTTTACTATTAATATTTTGTATAACTGTTGATATCTGGGGGTGTTTTTTCCTTAGTATTTTAACAAAATTTTTCTTACCATGGAACATATGGTTAGCTGTTACTACAACTACCATAACTTCTCCTGTTTTGTGGCCTGTCTTTATAAGAACATGCCTTAGGAAGCCTTGCCTTGTATCTTCATTATAGGGCTCCATCTTATATTTTTTCATAATGGATTTAATGGTTTTTATTATTTCATCTGCTATAGGATCCTGTATTAGGCATTTATCTATATCTATTATTTTATGGGTATTGCTTTCATACATACCTGAAATTATTTTGCCCTTTTTGTCATAGCCAAAGCTATACTGGATTTTATTCCTATAATTATAAGGATCATCCATTACAAGTATATTTTCTACCCTGCCATATTTACCAAGTAATTTTTCAGCTTCTTTTTGTTTATATAGGTTTTGGTCTTTATTAGATAGGTTCTGAAGTTGGCAACCACCACACTTACCATAGTAGGGACAAGGGGGTTTTACATTTTTATTTGAATCTTTACTCACTAATTAGCCTCTCATTTCTAGCATTTTATTTTTTAACTCTTCTTCTATTCTGTTAAGCTCAGCTTCTGCTTCCTTACGTTTTTGTCTTCCTTCTTCTTGGATGGTCATTACCTCATCGAAAGTGGTAATTAAGGATTCATTAGTCATTTTAAGCGTTTCTATATCTACTATTCCCCGCTCCGATTCTTTGGCTGTTTCGATTGTTGCTGATTTTAGTTTTCTGGCATTTTCTTTTAGTAGTTCATTGGTTAAATCTGTTACTTCCCTTTGGGCTTTTGCTGCTTGGGTTGAATGATTAACACCAAGGGCCAGTACCATCTGGCTTTTCCATAGGGGAATTGTATTTACAATGGTTGACTGGATTTTTTCTGCCATAACAGAATCATTACCTTGTACTAGAAGGATTTGGGGTGCCATCTGCAGGGAAATCATTCTTGTTAGTTCAAGGTCATGAATTTTTTTCTCAAATCTATTGGCAAGGGCTGTTAGATCCTTATACTCCTGGGCATCTTCTGGTAAACCACTCTTTTTTGATTTTTCTAGAAGTGCTGGTAACTCCTCATTATATACCTGGTCTAACTTTTGCTTGCCTGCCATAATATACATGGATAATTCCTTAAAATAAGTTTTATTAAGATCATACATCTTATCTAGCATAGCTATATCCTTAAGTAATCTTATTTGATGAGACTCTAATTCCTTGCAAATTTTGTTTATATTAACCTCTGCCTTATCATACTTGGCCTTCATAGCCGTAAGTTTATTTGATTGCTTCTTAAATATTCCAAAGAAGCCCTTTTCCTCTTCAGCATCGAAGCTCTTTAATTCTATAACTACATCAGAAAGCATATCTCCTACTTCACCTAGATCTTTTGTCTTTACATTGTTTAGGGCTGTTTCCGAAAAATCTGCTATCTTCTTCTGGGCCCCTACACCGTACTGCAGAATTTCATTTGTTTTGCTTAAATCAATTTGATTTGCAAAGTCATCAACCATTTCCTGCTCTTCTGGTGTTAGTATTATTTCTTCCTTTTTTACTTGCATTTCACTTGTCTCTTCTTCTATGTCTTCACTAAATGGGTCAAAAGTTAATGTTGGCACATCCTTATTCATTTTTCTCCTCCATTATCCCATGATTAACATCCATATTTGCCTTTGTTAATCCTTCCTGTATAAACATTGTTTCTAGTACAGATATATCTGTTGATATATCCATAGCCATATCCTGAAATAAACTATCTAATAGATTTTCAAATGCCAAATTTATGGTATCCATAGTTTCTTCAATTTCTGCCTTAGCTTTTGTAATATTTCTTCCTTGTACTGGCTGCCCCTCTAATTTCTTATAGGACTCTACAAGTTTTAGTGTTGTTGGCAGGAAGTAATCTGTAAACTTACTTATTTCATTGAGTTTCTCTGGGTGTGTTTCTACATGATCAAATATTTTATATGTTATCTTTTCTAGCTGGTTAAGTTTTCGTGTGATTTCTTCTCCTGGTAGGGCAACATTTGCCTCCTTTATATCTGATACAAGCTTACGTCCATCATTTATAACTTTCTTTACTTCATCATCTACTGTATCCTCTTTATTTTCTACCTTCTTGGCTTCTATAGCCTGGTTTTCAATATGCTTTTTTTGCAGTTGAAGGTACTGATTGTAGCACTCATCACTTAGCATAAACCAGGTCCTTTTCCTATCTATATGGCCCTGAGGAAACATCCCCTTATCAATCATTTTACGTAGATCCTTTGCTATATAATTCTGACTTAGGCCTGTTAGGTCAGATAAATCACTAATAAGACAGTAGCTTTTGCCCTCCATATAAAATATGTATTTGTTAAATCTTTGTAATCTTTTTCGAATTTTATTACCTGTTACAAAAAGAACTATACTTATAATTAATAAAGGCAAAAGACCTACAGCTATAGTGTTGAATATGCTACCCAGGGTAAATCCTAACAATGTTAGGACAAACACTGGTATTCCAAACACTATGGTTCCAATGCTTCCAAATACTATAAGCAAAACACTTGAAACCTGCCCCGCTGGGGAAGTAAGCTTATTAATCTCCTGATTTCTAGTGTATGATTTTAGATTTCTGCTACTATTCATGTTAGCCTCCATATGATTTTTCTTATTACTTATATCATATCACTAATTTGTCAATTGGAAAACATATAGCTGTAAGTCTTTATATTATTTTATAATAATTCTCCATATTTCTTAACGTATAGATTTTTAACAACCGTTGCAAGTGCCATATATAGAACTATGGTTATTGCCAGATATAGGAAATATATCTTTGGCAAAGGTGCTAGCCCTATGGATGNACCAAAACTAGTAAATGGTATGGCCGTTAATATTCCTATTGCCGTAAATGTTAATAGTGTTAGTTCCATAGATGCCCGGCTTTCTATAAATGGTATCTTTGGGGTTCTTATCATATGGATTACAAGGGTCTGGCTCCACATAGATTCCACAAACCATCCTGCCTGGAAAACAGCTATATATATGGCCATCATCTTAGGATCTGTTAGCTCGTGAAAAAGCAATCCGCCTGTAAACATTGGAGATATAATAAAGTACATAAGAAGATATGTTGTAACATCAAATACTGAGCTTGTTGGGCCTATCCACAACATAAACTTGGATACTGAACTTGCATCCCAAGCCCTTGGTACCTTAAGAAATTCCTTATCCACATTATCCCATGGAATTGCAATACAAGAGATATCATATATTAGATTTAACAGAATTAAGTGTATAGCTGCCATTGGCATAAATGGCAAGAATGCGCTTGCTATTAATACAGAAAACACATTTCCAAAGTTGGATGATGCTGTTAATTTAATATATTTAATCATATTAGCATAAGTTTTTCTTCCTTCTATTATACCGTTTTCAAGTACCATTAAATCTTTTTCGAGTAAGATTACATCTGCTGACTCTTTTGCAATATCCACTGCATTATCAACTGATACACCTACATCCGCAGCTTCTAAAGCTGCAGCATCATTAATTCCGTCCCCCATATATCCAACAGAGTGGCCCCTATCCCTTAAAGAATTTATAATTCTAGCCTTCTGGGCTGGGGACATTTTTGCAAATAGGGAGGGTTGTTCTGCTACATCTCCTAATTCTTCATCTGTAAGCTTATCAATATCTGCACCTATATAAACCTTATCAAATTCAATTCCTACCTGCTTACAAACACTGGTAGCTACTTCCTCATTGTCGCCTGTTATAACTTTTACTCCCACGCCTATACTGTTTAAGGCACCTATAGCAGGCTTTGCACTTTCTTTAGGTGGGTCAAGGAAGGCTAAATATCCTATTAGAACCATATCCTCCTCATCAGCCTGTGAAAACTCTCCAACTGGTGATGGATTAGTCTTTTGGGAAACTGCAAGAACTCTCATTCCCTTATTATTTAGCTGCCTTACCTTGGCGAGAACAAAATCCTTCCTTTCTTCTGTTAGTTCAATAACTTCTCCCTTATACTCTACATAGCTAGATATTGTCAGCATTTCCTCTACTGCACCCTTTGTTATCATTTGCGTTTTACCATTTTTGTCCTTTACTACAACACTCATTCTCCTTCTTGAAAAATCAAAGGGTACCTCATCTACTTTATCGTATTCTGTTATGCTTTTACCTATACCTTCGTCACTATCTTTTAGCTCCATTGCCTTATTTATAATAGCAATATCCATTAAATTCTTTAGGCCTGTCTGATAATAGCTATTTAAAAAACCATGCCTCAATACCCTAGTATCGCTATTTCCGTCCACATCCAGGTGATATTGAAGGGTTATTTTATCTTCAGTAAGGGTACCTGTCTTATCAGTACAAAGTATATCTATTGCGCCCAAATTTTGTATGGAATTTAGGTTCTTAATAATAACCTTATGTTTAGACATAGTAAGTGCTCCCTTTGCTAAACATGTAGTTACTATCATGGGTAGCATTTCTGGCGTTAGACCTACTGCTATAGATATAGCAAATAAAAGGGCTTCAAGCCAGTTGCCTTTAGTTATTCCATTTAGAAAAAATACAATGGGAACCATAACAGCCATAAATTTGATAAGTACCCATGAAACTGAGTTAACACCTTTTTCAAAGCTTGTTACAGTCTCTTCTTTATTAAGATCCTGGGCTAACTGGCCAAACATTGTATCATTTCCTGTTGTAACAACTATCCCCCTAGCAAAGCCACTAATAACATTAGTTCCCATAAAGGCTAGGTTCTCTATTTCGTGGATTGCCTCTTTATCATTATAGTTAACTGGGTGTTTCTCTACTGGCTCACTTTCACCTGTTAAAGCTGATTGGCTTATAAATAAGTCCTTGGCCTCGAAGATTCTAATATCGGCTGGTATCATATCCCCAGCAGAAAGGTGGACAATGTCACCTACCACTACCTCATCTAGTGGAATTTCCCTTGCTCCGCCTTCAACCCTTTCTATGCGAGTTGTAGTTTCAATCATTTCTAGTAGTTTTTCTGCTGCATTACCACTTCTTGTTTCCTGGACAAATCTTAAAACCCCTGATATTACTACCATGGTTATAATTATTATCATGGTTGTATAATCTTTTTCTGCAGGATCTGCTAAGATTACATCAGTAAAAAATGATACAATGGCAAGCACAATTAAAATCATAGTAAATGGATTAATAAAAGATTCAACCAATCTTTTGAACACACTGTCTTTATCAGTGTATGTTACAATATTCTCCCCATATAAACTTCTAGCTGACTTTACCTGTTCTTCTGTTTTTCCTTCTTTTGAGCTATCTAAAATACTATAAATCTTATCCTCTTTACTTTTAGATGCCAAAATTAATCTTTCATCTGTTGTCTCTTTCAATTGAGACACCTCCTAACTTGTATTCTCAATTAATTGTTAATTGAGACTTGGTGAAAAAATAATAAGCAGGTGTACTTAATATTATGTACACATCTGCATTAATAATACTACTTAACAATAACAGATTACATGGATAATATCAAACTATCCATGTAATCTGCCTAATACTCATATTCATTAATTAAATTTTACAGTGGCTGCATTCCTATTGTATCTAGTTGCTCGCCTGTTATATCAACACCCATTTTGGATGTTATCATCCTGTAGTGACCTGCACGTCTTTTTATACGTCCGTCTTCTTCACCCCTGCCTGATTCAAGTCCACCATTAATTACAATAATAGTTACTCCAAAACATGGTTCATCACAACCCTTAGCAATTTGTGTTGGTGTTGGCACCCATGTTCCTGCCATAACTTCGTGACATGATGGCTTATTTCCTTGTGGCGCCATCCAGAATGATATAGCTGTTGCAAAGCCTACTACTGGGTCATGGGAAACCTTTTCTGGGTTTTGTAGCAATATATTCTTATCACCATATAAAATAGCACTCATTAATCCATAGTTATAGTTATAACTAAGTTGGATTGGTCCTCTACCATGGTATGATTTATCACCATATGGTGGGAACTCAGCATTTGGCTCTGAATACCCTCCCTTAGTATCGTCTGAGTGGTTAACTTCTTCTTTGTAGTATAGTCCCCATGCAAATTCTCCGCCTGGAGCTGTTGGCCATCCACCACCTGTTTCGTGGGCAACATTTGCTAGGAAGGCTGCAATTTCTTTCTTACGATGATCCATTGTACCTTCTGATAAGAATGAACCAAAGTCTACTATTTGTGTAGTTACTGGCTTATCTAGATTCCAGTCTGCATCAAAATCTACTGAATCTGAAACAAGCATTTGCTCCTTAGTAGTTTTATCTAAACGCCAAACCCTTGTATTCCAAGCCGCATCCCCGCGGGTTTCAATCTTATACTTTACATTGGCTACTTGAGTAACAGCTTCTTGTAATCCATCATAGGTATAGTATTCTGGAACATTTGAGTTATTGTATTCATTAAATAATTCTGATCCATGACGGTATGGGAAAAGTTCTTCGAATTCTTCCTTAGTAAGTAATTCCTCTAACTTTCCTACTGCATTTTCTGCTGAAAATGCTGGGTCAATCCCACCCCATAGAACCTCAAGTTGTTCATCTGTTAGAGCTTGTCCTGGTTCTGGTTGCTCTATATCTGGAATTTCTGGTTCTTCTGGATCTGTTGGATCTACTGGTTCTGTTGGATCCACTGGTGGTGTTAAGGCTGAACCATTTAATTTAATATTAGAAATCTTACCTACCTTTGTTCCGCCTCCACCAAAGCTTAATGTTCCATTAGCTGGAATATTCTTATTCCAGTTGTTTGGTGTTACTGTATAATGGTTTCCGCTCTTGCTTAAAACTACATCCCAAGCACTAGTTAATTCACCACTATAATCAAATTCTAATTTCCAGTTTTCAAGTGGCTTTGAGTCTGTGTTATTAATTGTCATAGAGTAATTAAATCCACTTCCCCAATCTGCCGTAACTTCAAATTCCACATTTTCACTTTTTCCTGGATCTACTGGTTCTTCCGGTTCTACTGGCTTTTCTGGTTCCACCGGTTCTACTGGCTTTTCTGGTTCCACCGGATCTACTGGTTTTTCTGGCTCCACTGGCTTCTCTGGCTCCACTGGGTCAGTACCTTCACCTACTAGCTTCCATACACCCCACTGATTACTTGCATCTGGTGTCTCATTTTGAGTCCACCATTTTGCCTCAAAAATTTTACCATTGTAACTTGCTTGATCACCTTTTAAATAAATCTCGCTAGAATCCCAAGCTTTCACTGTTTTCCTTGCCGTAGCTTGTGCCTGTACTGGCATTGCTGCATAAGTAGTAGTAAATATACTTGCTGCAACACATAAGGCTACAAATTTAGCAAATTTTTTTGACCTTCTTTTAGTAAACATCATCATCCCCCTTAATAATTTTTGTTCTCCCAATATTAATATAACATACATTATTCAGATTTATCAAGTTTTTTGTGCAAGTTTGTGTTAAATCTTAATATTTTTCATCTATTGCTACAATATAGGCATAAAAAAAGAGGGCACATGCCCTCTTTTTTGCACTTTTCATTAAATTTGTGCTAAAGCTTGGTTTAAATCTTCTATTATATCATTTACATTTTCTATGCCTACTGATAGTCTAATTAAATCTGGTGCAATCCCCGCTTCTTCTAACTGCTTATCACTAAGTTGCCTATGAGTATGGCTTGCTGGATGTAGTATACAGGTCTTACTATCTGATACATGGGTAACTATAGATGCTAGTTTTAAATTATCCATAAACTTAATAGACTCATCCCGTCCACCCTTAACTCCAAAAGCTAGCACTCCACAAGAACCATTTGGTAGATATTTTTTAGCGAGTTCATAGCTATCACTACTTTCTAATTGCGGGTAACTTACCCATGCAATTTTCTCATGATTTTCTAGAAACTTAGCAACTTCCAGGGCGTTATAACAATGTTCTTTCATTCTAAGATGAAGGGTTTCTAGGCCTTGGTTTAAATAAAAAGCATTTTGAGGTGACTGAGTTGCCCCTAAGTCCCTCATTAACTGAACCGTTGCCTTGGTTATATATGCTCCTTTACCAAAGGCTTCAGCATATACAAGTCCATGGTAGGATTCATCTGGGCTTGTAAGCCCTGGGAATTTATCTGGATCTGCCATCCAGTCAAAGTTACCACTATCTACTATACATCCCCCAACTCCTACTGCTTGTCCATCCATATATTTAGTAGTTGAATGAGTGACTATATCAGCTCCCCATTCAAAGGGTCTACAATTAATTGGTGTTGCAAAAGTATTATCTATAATAAGAGGAACCCCGTGTGAGTGAGCTAATCTTGCAAATTTCTCAATATCAAGTACAGATACCAAAGGATTAGCAATAGACTCTCCAAATACAGCCTTAGTATTTGGCTTAAAATATTTGCTAAGTTCTTCTTCCGTTAGATCTTGATCAACGAAAGTGCATTCTATTCCCATTTTCTTCATTGTAACACCAAACAGATTATATGTACCACCATATATGGTTGATGATGCTATAATATGATCTCCTGCCTCGCAAATATTAAAAATGGCAAAAAAGTTAGCTGCTTGTCCAGAGGAGGTAAGCATGGCTGCAACTCCACCTTCTAATGCACATATTTTGGCGGCTACAGAATCATTTGTTGGATTTTGTAACCTGGTATAAAAGTACCCTTCTGCTTCAAGGTCAAATAACTTGCCCATTTCATCGCTTGTATCGTACTTAAATGTTGTACTTTGATAAATTGGTAACTGTCTTGGCTCCCCTTTTTTAGGTTTCCATCCTTCATGAATACATTTCGTTTCTATTCGATTTCCCATTATAATACCTCCATATTGTATAAGTTATCAGAATTGTTGGGGGTCAGTCCCCCGTGATAATGGTGCCTGTCTCCCCTTTAACTGCTTTTTTTGCATTTTCTAAGGAAGATATTATTGTAGTCCTGCCCTGTTTTGATTGTGCAAAATCTATAGCTGCTTCTATTTTTGGTAGCATGCTTCCAGGGGCAAAATGACCTTCTTCCTTATATTTTAGTGCTTCTTCTATACTTATTTTGTCTAAGTCTATTTGATTTGCTTTTCCAAAATTAATTGCTACCTTATCTACTGCTGTTAAGATAAAGAAGATATCACAGTCAAGTAATTCAGCTAGTTTTTGGCTTGCAAGGTCCTTATCTATAACAGCTGGTACCCCTATTAGCTCATTTCCTCTTTTTATAGTAGGTATTCCGCCTCCGCCTACTGCTATAGCAATGTGTCCCTTATCTACAATATCACTTATTATATCTTTCTCTACTATATCTACTGGCTTGGGTGATGCCACTACCCTTCTATAGCCTCTTCCAGAGTCTTCTACCATGGTATAACCTTTATCAAATGATAGTTTATCTGCCTCTTCTTTAGTAAAAAAACTTCCTATTGGTTTAGATGGTTTGTCAAAGGCCTCATCATTCTCATCTACAATGACCTGGGTTACTAGGGATACAACTGACTTATCTATTCCCCTGTTTTTTAGTTCCGATAATATAGCATTTTGCAGGTGGTAGCCTATATAACCTTGGCTCATGGCTCCACATTCAGGAAATGGCATATCTGAAATTGATGAATTTATCATGCCGACTTGTGGTCCATTTCCATGGGCCAATATTACAGCGTGCCCCTCTTCTATTAGATCTACTATAGGTTTTGCTGTTTCTTTTACTAATTCTAATTGTTCCTTTGGGCTATTACCTAGTGCATTGCCACCTAAGGCAATCATTATCTTTTTCACGAGCATATCTCCCCTCATTTTTTACTAAATTTTATTTCTTATCCTATATTAAAATTAAAGATAAGTCAATAAAATTTATTCCTTGTTTAGATCTTTTCTTGTATATGTTAAGATATCCATTTTTTAGATCCACTTCAAAATTAGCAAAACTTGAGTGTAGGTCAATATCTCTCATTATATGAATTGTAACTTTACTTGTAACAGGAGATGTGCGTACTAAAACTGCCCTAGACTTTGGAAACTGAATTTCACTAGTTAAATCCGATGATAACTTAATAATTACAGGATAAGACATACTTTCTATAAAATAATCAATATCCTGTCCTCTTTTAATCTCCCGCCATTCTAAATTAGTTTTAATATTTTTCATCCTATACCTTTCTATAAATTAATAATAAAAGTTAATACTATTATTTATATTTCTACCTGGTGATGTTAAGTATCTACCTTCATAGTATAATCCTGATGAAGCACCCCCATCAAGGCACATGGCACTTTTTAGACCTAGACTAGCAACTATATCTTTAAGCTGGCTAACACTTGCTGATACTGTACCTATCATTAATTCATTGTTACTATTTACTCCTATAAAAGTACGCTGAGCTACATTATTTACAATTTTAGCTTCTGTAAATTTTTCATCTTTTGGGTTGCCTGTTTTTTTACCATTAATTCTTAAACTTGGTCCTGCGCTTAGGGCATATACTACATTGTCCCAGTAAGATTTAGATGTGTTTCGGGACTGAAAAACTGTTTTATAACTCACTGTATCACCTATACTAAATAAACCTGGCTTACGTGTAACTACAATAAATCCATTCTTAGGCACTTCCCTAGACTGGCTTACAATCTTTTCTACCTTGCCATTAATACAGACTATTCCTGACCAGCCATTTGCTATTGGCACCTTTCTTCCATACTCTGGTGTGTAAATAATAGTTGCACTTTGATCTGGTGTTGGCCTATTTATCCTGTAGCTTACCCAGCTTTCTTCCCCATTTATATATCCTTGTACACGAGTTGTAACAAAATCAATTAACACCTTATTATCTAGTGTAAATCCTATTGTCGAGCCAATATCTGTAATGTGTAAGGTTTTTCCATTAGATACCAGGGTACCATCTGGCTCTGGAACAGCGCCATTATAGGCTGCAAAATAAGTTCCATTGACCCCTACCTTAGCTCCTGATGCTAAAGATTTAAGTGGCTGGGCCCTATCTAGCCTATTATAAGCGGTTGCTACTTTAACTTTTACCCTAGGATCATTCATATTAATGGTTGCATATGTAACTCTTTTTCCGTTAACAACCCTTGAACCCTTTTTAAATGTACTGCCTGTAACTACAGGCTGAATTTTTATTGGCTCAAGCTTCCATTCCTTTTTTGTATCATCAAGGTGTATTGTAAGAACCCCATTATTATAGGCTACTTCCCCCCCTAAGGATTCACCTATAAATCTAATTGGAACATAACTTACTCCATTTACAACCCGCGGTGCAAGTAAAAGTTCCTGTTTTTTGTTGTTTACACTAGCTGTTTTACTTCCTATTGTTGTTTCTATTATATTGTCCTTGTGAATTACTGTTATCTTTTGACTATTTTTATCAAAGCTAACCTTTGCTCCAAATTCTTCACTTATTGTTCTTAATGGTACCAAGTTGGTATTATTTTGATTAATTGTTTTTAGGGTTGCTGCTTGTAGGTCTTGGCTAGATAAAATTATAATTCCTAATACAAATAGTAATTTATATATCCTTTTACTTCTATTTTTCATTTTTTGCTCCTTTTATTTATCTGAGTAGCTTTTGTAGTGCCATCGTAGTTTAAGAAGGTCTCTATTTATAAATTAATAACATCTTTTATGTTTAGGGTTTTTGTCCCATCTTCCAATATAAAAAAGGGAATACCTATATATTCTCCTTCTCTAGCTGGCTTAAATACTTCTTCATTATCCCTATAAACTAGAAACTCTTTTAGAAGTTTTACACTTTCAGTCATTTGCCTATATTCTAACTCAATATCCTGACGCTCTAATAATTTTTTCTCAGCCCAGCGACAATCTGCACATATTCTTGATCCATACATTATTACTTTCATTTTAATCTCTCCTTAAATTGATTTTGCATTAATTCAATCTTACATTAGCTTTAATATTTTTTCAATTGTATTTCATCTATTAACTTATTAAGAAACTGTCTGATGTAACAATTCTGTCAAACTGTGCGTATAATAGATCATAACTATTATACCCATATAATCTGGAGGTTACCATGAATATCTTACCTGATTCCGAATTAGTCTTAATACCCGGAGAATCATTATTAACACGTACACCTGAAGAAGGCCGGGCTTTGGCTATATTAATTGCCCAGCATACTATCCATAATATACAACCAGACCTCGATATATTAGAGGCTGGGCGTAAATTGTATAGCGTTGACCCTGATAGCCTAATAGCTGCCTCACAAGTTGTAGCTATTGAGTTTCAAACTATTGCAGCAGCCAATAATTATTGGAGATAATCCAATAATTATTCACAATTTTATAGAGATATTCTCCCAAAAGATGTATAATAGATACAAATAACAAATTGTTATAAGTATCTATTATGGGGGGATATGATTGGTAAAAGATAATACTAGATATTTTCGTATAATCTGTATACTGTTAATAGCTTTAACCTTTTCATCAGCTACACTATTTTCAAGACCAAAAGATAAATTTAGTGAAAAATACAGAATTCTATTCATTAGTTCCTATTCCTATTCTTGGGAATCTATCCCGCACCAAATTAATGGAATTATTGATGCATTAAGCACAGATCAGTATGTTATTAATTATGAATTTATGGATACAAAAAACACTTTTTACAATAATGGTTATAAGGAGTTTTATGATATCCTAAAATATAAATTAGACAGCCGGCTTCCATATGATGGTGTTATTGTAGGAGATGATGCTGCCCTCCAATTTGTAATGCAATATAAGGAGGAGTTATTCCCTAATGTTCCTATTGTTTTTGAAGGTATAGATAATATAGAAAATGGTATAGCTGCCTCTAAGGATTCACTAATAACTGGAGTTATAGAAAAAGTAGACTATGAAGCCAACCTAAAGCTAGCCCATTTGCTTTTTCCAAATGCCAAGAACCTAGTGCTTATTCATGATAATATGGAAAATGGTATAGGTATTGTAAACCAGCTCAAAAAAGCAACTGATCTTTTTGCAGATTTTAAAGTAGAGTACTTAAATTCGTCTAATTATACAAAAGAGGAACTTAGCTACAAACTTAGTTCATATGATACTGATAGTATTGTCTTTGGTATAGCCATTGGCCAACAAAAAGGTAATATAGTTTACAGCGAAGAAGAACGCCATGCCATGATTAGAAACTATGCTAATGTTCCTATTTTTACTATTACGCAGGCTGGAGTAGGTAAGGGAATGTTTGGCGGATATATTATAGACCACGAGGCTTGCGGATACCTTGCGGGGGAAATGATTAAATCAATTCTTGAAGAAAATGTGTATCCTGAGATAGTACTTGAAACACCCTCAACCTACTATTTTGATTATAATATTATGAAGGATTACGGAATTAGCAGCAAGGATCTTCCGAAGGATTCCTTAATTATAAATAAGCCTATTAACTTTTTTCAAAGGCATGCTACCAAGATTATTAGCATATTAATATCTGTTATTATAATATTCCTACTTATTTCTTATATCCGGACTGTGTCTAATAGGAATTTGCAAGTTGCATATAATCAACTCGTAACAGCCGAAGCTAAGCTAAAACATCAATATAAAAATAACCAAATTTACATAAAGGAACTCACACAAAAAGAGGCACATATACGTCATCAGGCTGAGCATGATTATCTAACAAATCTCCCTAACAGACCTAAGTCCATGCAATATTTAGATAAGCTTTTAAAAGAAAATATTCCCTTCACTATTATTATTGTAGATCTTGATGACTTTAAAGAAATTAATGATTCTTGTGGTCATACTTGTGGAGATGAGATCCTAAAAAAGTTATCAGATCGGCTTAGTAATATGTTTAAAGAAGATTACTTTTTTGCCTCTCGTTTCGGTGGCGATGAGTTCTTACTGGTAGTACAAGAAAAAGAGATTGGTGAAGAAAGTAGTATTATGCACGAAATAAAAAAGGCTTTCTCAAAACCTCTTATATTAGAAGGGGGAACAGAGCACTATATTAAAGTTAGCATGGGAATCGCTTCTTCGGGGAATAATATCAAAAAAACAATAGATATTGTTTCAAATGCAGACTTAGCCTTGCATGAGGCTAAACATTTAGGAAAGAATAGGCATGCCTATTATAATGAAAGCATGAAGGACCAATTAATAGAAACTAGAAAAATCGAAGATATTTTATTACAAGCCTGTGAAAATGATGATTTTACTATCTTATACCAACCACAGATTGCTACATCAACTACTACAGTTAGCGGATATGAAGCCTTAATTCGACTTAAAGGAACATTTATTTCACCAGCCAAATTCATCCCAATAGCTGAAGAAACAGATTTGATTTTAAAAATAGGGCGAATTGTAACTAAGAAGGTAGTTAAGCAAATGTCAGAGTGGCGTAAGAATGGACTAGAACTAAAGCCTGTTGCAATTAATTTTTCATGTAAACAGATTTGGGATAAAGGATATGTGTCATACTTGAAGGATTTACTAGATGAACACCATATTGCACCCCAACTAATAGAGATAGAATTTACTGAGAATATTTTTCTAAAAAATGATTTAGCTGCAGTAAAGTTATTTGATGATTTACTAGATCTTGGTGTTAGTCTTGCCCTAGATGATTTTGGAACAGGTTATTCTTCGATTAGATATTTAACCTATGTACCTGTTAAAAAAATTAAGCTTGATAAGTCATTGGTTGATATATTCTTAGTAGATGGCAGAGATGAATTTATCAAAAACTTAATCAATTTATCACACAGCTTAGGTCTTAAAATTACAGTAGAAGGGGTTGAAGAAAAAGAACAATATGATAAACTAAAACATTTCAACTGTGACTATATTCAAGGCTATTATTTTAGTAAACCTATTTCTGGCAAGGAAATTGAAAAATTTAATAGCATATAAAAAATGGAGTTTGCCCTGGCAAACTCCATTAATCTTTATACTTTAAATCTATTAAGCTGTTCATTTAAGTTAAGTGAAAGTTCATTTAATAGTTCTGCATTTTTTGCAACATCTTCTACAGCTATATTTTGCTGGTCCATAGATGCTGTTACTTCCTCTGATGATGCAGCAGATTCTTCTGATACTGCTGCTATATTTTGAGTTGAGCTAACTATTCTATCCTTATCCTTGCTTATATCATCTATAGCAATATTAACATTATTAATTTGTTCAGTAATTGTTGTTATAGCCTGGTTAATTTCATTAAATACCTCATTGACATCGGAGACCGCATCTGTTTGTTGACCAAGTACAACCCTAACCTCATTCATAAGTCTAACTGTATTATTACTTTCCCCTTGAAGCTCCTCAACTATCATTTTAATTTGATTTGTAGCTTCCCCTGAATCCTCAGCCAATTTTCTTATTTCATCTGCTACAACTGCAAATCCTCTTCCTGCCTCTCCTGCTCTAGCCGCCTCTATAGATGCATTCAAAGCAAGTAGATTTGTTTGCTCAGCTATTGAAGTTATGGTTTCTAATATAGCACCAATATTATTTGATTTATTATTTAATTCTTCTATCCCTTCCTCTGCCCTTGCAATAGATTTATTATTTAAATCTGTTTTTTCTATTAGTTCTTCGACAGCGACCAAACCTGATTCATTAGCTTTGCTAGCTATGTTGGCACTATCATTCATAATACTACTATTGGACATTAAACTACTAAGTTTATGATCAAGCTCAAGGGCTATAGAAACCCCATTCTCCGCATCTGTTGCCTGTTCCTCGGCTCCTCTTGCAATTTCATCAACTGCCCTAGCTACTTCATCGGATGTTGCCGCTACTTCTTGGGATGTAGCAGCAAGATTATTAGCAGACCCAGCCACTTCTTCACTAACCTTTACTACATTGTTCACTAACTCTTTTATATTTGCTATCATATTATTAAAGGCCTTTGATAACATACCTGTTTCATCTTCTGCCTTAATATCTGAAACTACTGTAAAATCTCCTTTGCTAAGTGATTCTGCCACTATCTTTAACTTATTCATATTCCTACTTAAAGCATTTGTGTACAACACAATTACAACACTTACAAGAATTACACCTAAAACGAATATAATCATAGTATTTCTTAATAGATCTTTTAGGGATGAGTAAAGTTCCCTTTCTGCTATTGTTAGCCCTATAATCCAGTTTGTCTTTGGAATTATAGAATAATAAACCTGATAGATCCCATCATCTTCTTTGTATGTTCCATAACCCTCTTTTGTTTCAATAATTTCAGAACCTATTTTTGCTATACTTTCATTAGTATCTTCTAGTATATTAGCCTGCATTACCTTACTTTCATCTGGGCTTGCTAGATATAGGCCATCACTATTTAATAGAAATGCATGACCTGTTTCTCCAACCTTTGTATCCGTGATTATATCTTGGATACTATTTAAATTTATATCTGCTGTAATAACCCCTGCAAACTGATTTGCTTTGTTATTGAATGGATATGATGTAGTAATCATTGTAATATCAGATGTTTCATCATAATAAGGATCGCTCCAGGACGATTCTTCTTTATTGTTTTTTGCATTTATATACCAGTCATATTGCAAGTAATCATAGGATTTATTACTATAATCCATGGTTATAAATGTTTCATTACCCTCCTTGTATGCATATGGACCAAAATATTCTTTTTCTGGTGAAAACTCATAGGGCTCAAACCATACCCCTGCTCCATATGTATCCTCATTGGTTTGCATTGTTTTGTCAATTGCTTCTTTAAAGACTTCTTCATCTTCGCTTGAAATAAATGCTTCTACAGACTTAGCCAGTGTTACAACTAGCTGATCATGTTTTAAGAGCCTCTTATCTATGCCCTCTATTATTTGGCTTGCTTGATAGTCCATCTTTTCGGCAATCTCATGGTTAATAATGGATTTGGAATAAAAATATCCTAATAGTGATATAGTAAGCATTCCCACAATAACCAAAGTTAAAACAACACTTAATAACGCAGATCTTATACTTTTAAATTTATTCATAACTCCCCCC
>JGI24708J26588_10001620_pt1 | contig 17730 bp, 16 predicted proteins | sample BioPla1DNA2_FD_26588 | JGI IMG/M metagenome (IMG submission 26588) | reverse complement strand
CGCGACACTTGCCCGCGATCTCGTTCTCCTGAGTGACCGCTATCAAATCGAAACGATTCAACCTGTTGACATGTTTCCGAGGACAATGCATGTGGAGACGATTGTTTTAATGTCTCGAGTTTAAATAGAGGTAATATCAATGATAGGACTTGGAACAATTATCAACAGCGCTGCAATTGTGGCAGGCGGGCTGATTGGACATTTTACAGGAAAGCTATTCCGTCAGGAACAGCAGGATGCATTAAAGAAAGTATGTGGAATCAGTGTCCTTTTTATTTCAATTGCAGGAGCAATGCAGGGAATGCTGAACATAGACGGAGGCAAAATTCTCAGTGGGAAATCTATGCTAGTGGTGCTATGTCTTGCCTTGGGTACGATAACGGGCGAATTGATCGGGATTGAGAGCGGATTTGAAAAATTTGGGGAGTGGTTGAAAATAAAATCCGGCAACAGTGGCGATAAGCAGTTTGTGAATGCTTTTGTCACCGCTTCTCTAACGGTTTGTATCGGTGCAATGGCTATTGTTGGTGCAATGCAAGATGGGATTTCGGGTGATTATTCCATACTCGCTGTCAAGTCGGTGTTGGACTTTATCATCATTGTTGTCATGACATCTTCTTTTGGAAAAGGATGCGCATTCTCAGCGATTCCTGTTTTTCTTTTTGAGGGCGTGATCACTTTGTTTGCACGAATGATTTCTCCAATGATCACAGAAACAGCCATCGCATACCTCTCACTGATTGGATCTGTTTTAATTTTCTGTGTGGGTCTGAACCTTGTGTGGGGAAAGAAGGTACGTGTTGCAAATATGCTTCCGGCTTTAGTATTCGCTGTGGTTGCGGCCTATCTTCCGTGGAACTTTTGACAAATTCTAGCTTTATAACTTCAATTAGTTTTGAAGAATCAACAGAGGAAACGCGGTTCGGGAAAGGAGACATGTTATTTGTCAATGAAAATCGATTATTTGGGACACAGCGGTTTTTTCGTTGAAACGGACAGCGTATTGCTGCTATTTGATTATTATTATGGAGATCTATCGTTTTTAGGACAGAAGCCGGACGAAAAGCCGCTATTTGTCTTTGCGAGCCATGTTCATCCGGATCATTTTAACCCTGAGATCTTTTCTCTTGCGGACATCCACCACCGAACGACATATCTTCTGTCATTTGATATCCAAGGGGATTCGGCGGTACCTGAAGACCGTGACGTTCAGTATTTAGATGCTGACATGACATACGAGATCGAAGGACTTGGCACGGTGATGACGCTTTTTTCCACCGACGAAGGTGTCGCATTTCTCGTCAAAACCGCTTGCACGACACTCTTTCATGCGGGAGATCTTCATTGGTGGGACTGGCCCGATGAAGATCCTGAATGGCTTGAAAGACAGGAGACCGTTTTCAGACGCGAGATAGGGAAGTTAGAGGGAATACCTATTGACGTCGCCTTTGCCGTTCTGGATGATCGGCTGGAGGATAATTATTGGAAGGGCATGGCGCTCATTCTGTCTGTCCTGCATCCGCGGTATGTATTGCCGATGCATTTCTGGGAAGACAGAAGCGTTGTGGATCGCTTTAGAGAGCTTCCCGCTAAACGGGAATCGGAAACGATCATGCTCGATACGACAAAAGAAACACATTGGGAAATATAACGGAGGAGGAATATTTTATGAAATTCAAAATGGTGCATGAAAACTATCATGCTGTATTTCTTAAGTTTTTTCCCGTTTTTTCGGTGTGTAATTGACTAAAAATATACCCAGTGAAATTAATAGCAAAGCTACTAAAATCCGCCAGTTCCATATATCTTCGCCCAGCAAAATCCAACTGAAAATGGCACCGAAAACAGGGTTAAAGGATAGGAATATGACCACTTGACTCGTTGGCTTGATTTTTAAAAGCATAGACCATATGCCGTAAGCAAGAGACGCGATAGACATCAAAACGAGCATAACAAATATGCCTCGAATATCCGGCACACCAATCTTTCCTCCCATCAAAACAGCAAAAATAACCAAAGATAGACCGCCAAGGAGGAATTGATATCCTGTTAAAGCCATAGGATTGTGCTTTTTGCTGAATTTGCTCATGAAAATATTTGCCAGAGCATTCATCAAAGTTGATATCATAACTATGATTTCACCGTTTAGACGAAATTGTATACTAAAACTTTCATCAATAGAGAGCACGATGATTCCGGTAAGTCCTAGTAAAGTCGCCAATAACTTTCTGTTTGAAAAGTCCTCTGTCTTGAAAAACAGGGTAGCGAGGATGACGGTAAAGAACACGCTCGTAGATGTGAGCATCGCACCAACCGATCCGGGTACGACTGCCAAGCCTAAGTAAAATAAAATATATTGAGCTGTTGTCTGGACTATTGCCAAAATAATGATTGGGCCTGCCATGCTTTTATTGAGCGTGGGTCTTACGCCTGTCAACAGTTTAGTCAGAAATAAAGCAATAATACCTGCTCCTACAAATCGTATGCCTGCAAACAATATAATGTTATAGGGCACCGACGTATCTACGGGAAAAAGCTCGTAGCCGAGTTTAATCGTCGGAGTAGCCGCCCCCCAGAGCATCGTGCAAAAAAGTGCGCCCAAAATCCATCCATAGTTTTTGAAAAAATTTTTCATTATTTCTCCGTCAATACTCCAATACATACGATTATACAGCTAAAGAATTGTCCGTAGAGTCTGCTTGAGAAATTGTATTATTCATCGAATAGGAAGAGTGTGTAGAGAAGAAGAGCTGCTTAGGATTTACGACATTGAACAGATAGACAACGTAGATATGGACTACGGATATAATAAGGACAGAAAAGAAAAATGAGATATAATACTATATCGTATGTATAATAAAGCCGAAGATATAGAGACCGAGCTAATCGAAATAAGAGCAAAGCAAGATACAATTGAAGCTGAAAGGTGTACAAGGAATAGTGTCGAAGTCTTTAAACGAGAGAAAATGCAGATAGTGGGGAAATATGAAGATACTTGTTTTGAATGGGAGTCCAAAAGGTAAATATAGCATCACTTTGCAGACTTTGTTGTATTTAGAGAAAAGGTGTCCTGAACATAACTTTCAGATTCTTCATGTTGGCCGGCAGATCAAATCCATTGAAAAAGACTTTTCTGACGTTGCAGATTCAATTAATAACACGGATTTGATCGTGTTTTCTTATCCTGTTTATACCTTTATCGCTCCCAGTCAATTGCATCGATTTATTGAGCTGTTGAAGGAATCCGGCATGGATCTATCGGGGAAATTTGCTACCCAGATTACCACTTCGAAGCATTTTTTCGATGTAACCGCGCATCAATACATAATGGATAATTGTCAGGATCTTGGTCTGAAATATATAAAGGGCCTGTCTGCTGATATGGACGACCTCTTGACTGAAGACGGACAAAAAAACGCTAAAGATTTTTTTGAGTATGTTTGCTGGTGCGTTAAGCGCGATGTTTACGAAACGATTCACAATCATGCAACACCTGCGAAGAATCGTCCGATCAGCTCTGTTGAGTTAAGTGAGGAAGAAAAGAGCATAGAAAATGATATTGTCATCGTTACGGATTGCGCTAAAGACGACCGACAATTGAGTGATATGATCAACAGATTCCGCGCGGTTCTCAAGTATAAAAGTCGCGTTATCAATATTGCCGACTATCCCTTTGGCGGCGGATGTTTAGGCTGCTTTCATTGTGCGGCAACAGGAAAATGTATTTATAGAGACGGATTTGATGAATTCCTGCGCAGCGATATTCAGACTGCTGATGCTATTGTTTACGCATTTACTATTAAAGATCATTCCATGGGTTCTACATTCAAGAAGTATGATGATAGGCGATTCTGTGACGGTCATAGAATGGTTACGATGGGTAAGCCGACGGGATACCTCGTTAGCGGAAATTATGCTTCAGAGACCAACCTGCAAATGATTATTGAAGCCAGATGTGAAGTCGGAGGAAAGTTCCTCGCCGGAGTTGCTAGTGACGAAACAGATCCGGATACGGAAATTGACAGGCTTGCTCAAAGGCTGGATTATGCGATCAAGCATAAATACACGCAGCCGAAAAACTTCTACGGTGTTGGCGGAATGAAAATTTTTAGAGATCTAACCTGGCTGTTGCGCGGGTTGATGAAAGCTGATCATCGATTCTATAAAAAACATGGGTTCTATGATTTTCCGCAAAAGAAAATTGGGACAGTATTAAAGATGCATCTTGTAGGCGCTCTTATTTCATCACCGAAGCTTAAGGTTAAAATCGGAAATAAGATGGATGAAAAGATTATTGCTCCGTATAAAAAAGTAATAGAATCCGAATAAGTGTTTGAGCACACTGCTTTTTGATTGGTTTTTTGTTATAGACAACAAGAGACGGAGTTGAACAGATATAATCCTTCACCAAAGTTTAGCGCCAAAAAGTATCAACACCCAAGAGGGTGCCTCTTTTGAGACACCCCCTGACTTATATACCGTTTTAACTTCTACTATTTGTTATCTTCTAACCAGCGCATGGCAATTTGTGCGTAGACTGCCGCACTTGCCGGTAGAGCTCTTTCATCAAAGAGGGCTTTAGGATGGTGGAGCGGGAAGGTGCAACCTTCGTTGGGACCGCCGGCTGCCGCTGACAGGAAGAGAGAGGGGACTTCATTTGCAATGTAGGCAAAGTCTTCAGACCCCATGAGACTTCCGTCAACGCCTATGTCATCGTTGTCGATGACATTGAGGCCTTCAACTTCCAGAAGGTAACCTTTTGCCGCATTATAAAGGTCAGTATCGTGGAATAGAACCGGTGCCCCCGCTCCCCAGACGACCTTTGCTTCGGCTCTGAATGATTTTGCCGTGAAATCTACGATTTCTTCGACTCTCTTCTTGACCATCGCCCGTGTTTCATTTTTCACTGTGCGGATGGTTCCTGACATCATCGCCGTATCGGGAATGACGTTGGAAGTGTTGCCGCCGTGCATTTGTCCGACGGTCAGTACGATGTCGTCAGAGGGGTCAACTTCGCGAGCATTGATGTTCTTTAGAGCCATGTGAATGTGGGTCATGACAGTAAGCGGGTCAACACCGTTGTGGGGTTGGGCGCCATGGCAGCCTTTACCTTGGATTTCGATTGTGAACCAGTCAACAGCCGCGAAAATACTCTTTCTACCCATGAAAGTGACCGTTCCGACCGGAGCGTCTATGTTGACGAAAACGTGGATTCCCAAAGCGGCATCAACTTTGGGATTCTCAAGAACTCCGTTCTCGATCATCATTTTTGCCCCTTCCATGGTTTCTTCAGCCGGCTGGAACATGAGTTTAACTTGTCCTTCAAGTTTGTCTTCGTGCATTTTTAACAGTTTGGCCGCACCAAGGAGGTTGGCAGCGTGGAAGTCGTGTCCGCATCCATGCATATTTCCATTAGTCGATTTGAACTCGACATCAGCTTCTTCTACAACAGGGAGAGCATCCATATCTCCTCTGAGCAAGAAAGTTTTCCCGCCCTCTTTACCAATAAGTGCGGTGACTCCAGCCTCTCCGACCCTTTGCGGTTCGTAGCCCATTTCTTTTAGTCTAGCTTCGACATAGTCCGCAGTTTTATACAACTTTAAGCCTAGCTCCGGGTTTTGATGGAAAAATCTGCGATCTTTCACGAGGTCATCTTTGATTGACAAGGCATCTTGAAATAAATTAGTCATGACAGAACTCCTTTCATTTCTTTCTAACTATTTTATAATTCAAATCTCATTGATAATCAATCAAAGATACCGTTGCCGTATAATAATCCGGAATTAAATATTAGTCTGTCTAAGAGCTACACTTTGCTCAATTAAAGGACACTTATCGGACAGTACCACGATTCTCTGTTGTAGGGAACGAGATCGTCACTCATGCATAAGACAATGCCCGGCTGCACGTCCAGATTGAATTGCTTGAGAACATTGAAATGTTTGTCAGGCCTTGAAGGTTCTTTGCTTTTTTTGATTTCGATAGGATACATCTTGTCCCCTTGCACAATAAGCAAGTCGATCTCTTTCTTATCAATGTCCCGATAGTAGAACAAATCGACGGGCTTTCCCGCATTATGGTAACTTTTCACGATTTCGGAAACGGCGTACGTTTCAAAGAAGGCTCCATCCATTGCGCCTCTCTCTAAAGTCGCAGCACTGGGCCAGCGACACAAATAGGCCGCTAATCCAGTATCCATAAAATACACCTTGGGTGTTTTAATCAAGCGCTTAGTGATATTAGAATAATAAGGGCGCAGAATAAAGATGACGCCAGAGCTCTCGAGAATCGACACCCAAGATTTAGCTGTTGGAGCGGAAATGCCGATAGCGCCGGCGATGTCACCATATTTCAACTCCTGTGCAGTTCTCGCAGCCATGTAGACGAGAAAGTCATAGAATTCGTTGAGTTTACCGACGTGAGCCAAATCTCTGATATCTCGCTCAATATAAGTATTGACATAGTCCATATAGAAACGATCGCGATCAAGCTCTACTGACCGAAGCCTAGGCATACCGCCAAGGAAAATCTCATTGTACACTTCGTGGACGTTTTTTCTTTTACTGTGCTTGAGCCGTTCTCGTAGGGAGTTCAAATCGGGATGAAAGATTGCGGCGGGACGCTCCTCAATCTCCGCGGCAGAAAGGCTTGACATCTCGAATATGGCGATACGACCTGCCAATGACTCGGAAACATCCTGCATCATCCTAAATTTTTGCGAACCTGTGAGCCAAAACATGCCTCTGTTGTCCTCACCGGCAAGAGCTTTTCGATCAACGATATTCTTCATTTCAAGAAGAATCGACGGAACGCGTTGAAACTCATCAATAAGAAGAGGGTATCCGTACGTTTCAAAGAATAGCGCCGGGTCGGTAGACGCTAATCGCCGCGCATTGCCATCATCCAGTGTGACGTAACGACGCTCCGGCTCTCTGATGTGATTCAACATGGTCGATTTCCCAACCTGACGCTGACCGCAAACCATTACGACAGGATAATACCGCGAGGCAGCCAAAACCTGCTCCTCTAAATGTCGCTGAATATACATGGATTGATCTCCTATTTCCGATAAATCTAAAGTATGACTTTATTTTACTCGAAAACTGCGCTGAAAATCAAGATCAGGCATAAAAAATCCCAAAACGCCGTCATACTAGGCGTTTTGGGACAAATTGTGGTGGAGACGAAGGGGTCAAAACTTTAATTTTGCAACCTCTGAAACGCCCGTATATCAAGCTTTTTAAGATTTGATATTCTGTAAAAACCTCTGTTTTTATGGGTTTTTTACTTTTTTAGTATCATTTTAGTATCACGGTATCCTTGCTGTCTTCGGCTCCGTTAACTGAATCTATGTTTAACTGGAAAATGCGGGTTTTCCCATCAAAGTTGCATACAAAGCGATTCCCGTTTTAGTTAAGTTTGTCAGATGTTTTTTCGTTGATATTGATTATTAGTCTGAGTCTCCCTTTAGCCTCTCCTCTAACTCTTTTGCTTGTTGTATCAGGTCTTTGACCTTAGCAACTACTTCGTTAACATATTCAATATCGGGCTCTATTATTTCTCGCATCTCTTCAGCACTATTTCCGTTATGAATAGCGGTTTCTAAAGTATCTTTAATTGATTTTGACAAATCATAAATCTTGACGACCTTTTTAGAGTCTTCTATCCTGGATGCCAAAAATGTTTTCCCACTTTCATTATTTAGATCCAACAACATAAGAGACGAGCACATCACATGAGCGTAATGCATCTTAGATAACTCATACGCCAAATTAACATAGTGAATAATTTGATCCTTGTAAGACGTTGGATCGATTATCACCCCCATATCAATCATTTGGTTTAACGTCTCTATTTCAACAGAATACTCGTCAAAATCTATTAGCGCTAAATCCACGCCATCTCTGAACAGCTTCGAAGCTTGCAGTTGTTCAGAAATATCATCACCATCAAGAGAGTTTAAATATTTAACAAAAGCTCTAGCTTCCTCTTCAGTCAACTGTATATCTCCAAACCATTTTGAAATATGGTCGGGGTTATCTCTTGTTCGACTAGTTGTAACGACTGGAGATGTCGATGTTATAGTTTTTATCGGTTCTTCTTGATAGGACAATGTGCTTGATGTAACTTCTTTGTATACTTCAGATGTGCCTGATGAAATATCCTTAGGGGCGATACTATCAACGTTTGCTTGACAGGCAGTCAATGCAAATACAATAGCCGCAAAGAAAGCAACAAGTCTTTTCATAAACGACCTCCATGTAATAATATGTTTTTTCTCATAATCATAGTATGCCAAGTATCGTCCCAATATTTACTCAAGTAATTCTTCGTTTCTAATCTATGAGCATCGATTTTTCAAGTATCATTTTAATATCACATTATCCAGCTGATCAATGACCGTTTTTTCATCGTCCGGGAAGAAGTGAGAATATGTGTCAAGCGTCGTTGAAACTTTTGCGTGTCCTAATCTTTTGCTGATTAGAACGATATTTACTCCTAGAGAGATCAGCAATGACGCGTGTGAATGTCGTAGGCCGTGTACATGAATACGCTTTACGCCGGCAGCTTTACACCCGTGACTGATCCCTAATTCTATAAAACGCTTTTCCCAGGGAAAGACAAAATCATCCGGGAATGGATCGTATATACATTGCCGATATTCTATCAGTTGTTGCATACAGACATCAGGCAAGCGAATGATACGAGATTCCCCTGTCTTTGTAGGCGTGATAACAGCCTTTCCACGCAATCGCTGATAGGACTCACATATATCAACGGTAGCACCGTTAAAATCGATTCTAGACCACTTGAGGGCTAGTAGCTCGCCCTTACGCATGCCCGACCAATAAAGCAGGTTTACGGCCGTTCTAGCCTTGATATCGTCGATGCAGTCAATCACCCTAGAATATTCATCAAGTGTCCAAAAACGTATAGGCTGTGTCTTTTCATCTGCTTTCATCGGTTGACCGGCAAGACGGCAAGGATTCTGCTTGAGGTTATAGAATCTTACAGCATGATTAAAGATTGCTGACAAATCTTTTTGAAGGTTTTTTAAGTAAGTGAGTGATTCGATGTGCTTTAACCGGTCATTTTGCCATTGTCTGATAGTGAGCGCATCAATCTCATTCAGTTTGAGATCTCCGAAGAAGGGCAGGATATGATTCTTCACCCGGTATGATTTTGTCTGAAGCGTATGCGCACGGAGACGTGGAGAAACATCTTTCAAATAAAGATCATAAAAGGCCGAAAAGGGCATATCTGGCTGATAGCTGACATTCTGTAAAAACTCACGTTCCCAAGCTTCTGCTTCACGTTTCAAAGCAAAGCCGCGCTTGTACTTTTGCCGGCTTTTACCTTCGTAATCCGTGTAGTAAAACTTGCAGTACCATGTACCGCGCTTTTCATCCTTGTATGCGGGCATATTAATATTGCGGAATTGATTTTTTCAGACTATCTAAATCTTGCTTGAGAGCAAGCCAGCTTTCAAACTCTAGTCCGGGATTGATTTCTACAGGAATAGCCAGTTCAGAATAACGACCGGCTAGCCAGGTAAAGTAAAATTCATTGTCAATGGTTCCCTCGGCTTGCAATTCACGCACCTTGCTTTCATCCTCTAAAAACTTTGCTAGTGTTGCATCCGGTAAAGCGATAACTGCGGCCGTGTATCCTGCAGGGTTATTTACAGGCAAATCTCTATCATCAATATATTCGTTGTAAATTTTGGTGCCAATACCGCGAAATCTATTCTTAAGAGAAAGCAACATCTGAGCGTACCTCTCATAAGTATCTATCGTTACAGGATATTTACCCTCTATACCTAAAAGCCAATCGGCCGATACCTCGTACTGATCACATATTTTAATGAGAATTTCAGTTTTAGGTGTAGATGAATTGTTTTCGTAACTAGATAATGTAGCGACAGAAACGCCTATACTTTCTGCAGCTTCCGCCTGTTTCAATCCTCTGGATTCCCTTAAAATTACAAGTTTTTCGCCAAGCATAGAACAATCCTCCTTAAGTTAAGCATTCCGCCCTAAGTTCAATTATTATGATAAATCAAAAAAGAAACGGGTGCAAGCAGTTTTTATTGTTGATATTTCCAATAATTTGTACTAAACTATATTTAATCAATAACAGAAAGGAAAATCGATATGAAAGTGTCTAGAAAAAAGATTCAGCTAATCATGGCTAAACAACAACTGAATCAAAAAGGTTTAGCAGAGTTATCTGGAATTCCAGCGTCAACAATCAGTTACATCCTTAGTGTTGAGCGTACAACACCCATGACATTAGGCAAATTAGCGGAAGCTCTGAAAGAAGATCCATCTGAGCTGATCGGAGAGGAGGCCTAACAATGCCGCTTATTGGAGTTGAAGAAGTTATGCGGATAACCGGCACGCCCCAATCAAGCGCATACGAGATTATCCGCATGCTCAACAAAGAACTACGAGATCAAGGATATTTGACCCGTTCGGGGAGAGTAGAAAAACGGTATCTGCTGGAGCGTTTTAGGATCGTTGACGCGCTGGAGGTACCAAATGGGGATTAGTTGGATAAAGCACGATCTGAATATTAAGAGCAAGCCCGAGTTTAGCGCAATCTTACGCAAGTACGGAGGTGAGGCTGGTTATGTGTATTGGGGCATTTTAGAATACATGGCGGTTCAAGACAATGGGCGCATTGATATTAAATGTTACACGTATGACATGCTAGCTGATGATTTTCATGTTAATGCGGATGCTCTTAAAAAGATCGTTGATGACCTTGTGCTTTATGGTCTGATATCAAGCAATGAGAACAAAACGGAGCTATGGAGCGAATCAGTGCTTGAGGATATAGAACTATACAAGCGGAAAGCAAGGAAAGGGNGGAAGGGAGCCGAAGCGCGATGGGGTGGAAAGCAGGAGANTGAAACCGATCATCCTAATGATGCCCCAAGCATATGCTCCAAGCTTATACCTGAGGGATATGCACATACATCACATACATCAGATACATCACAAGACAATAATCACAGTGATCACAAAGATGAGAATACATCACAAAACGTCACAGTCCATAATACGTTTGCCGGATACTTTGATGCTTTCTCAAGACATTTCTTTAACAAGCCGTATATGATGATAGACAGTGCGAATAAGCGATCCATCGAGCAGTTAGTTGACAAGTATGGGGTTGCTAGTGTGGCAAGCGTGATGTATCAGACCATGGCTAAAGATCGGCAAGAAGATGAAGAATACAAGGTTAAAAACCCGATGGCTTTCTTGACCTCGCTATTAAAAGAAATTAATGGCGAAATTCAGTACCCAATGATTGGCGAACCGCCGGAAAACATCGAAGCGTTAATAGACAGCTTTAACCATGAAGAGATGGAGAGTTACGAACGTCTGCTCAAGGAATATGACAAGGATATGCTTCACATAGCACTCCAAATCGCCGCAAGATACGCTGAAACAAATCTGTTTGGCTATGCGCGAAGGGTATTAGAAGATTGGAGGATGCAGGGTATTAGAACGCCTGAGAAATATGCGGAAAGCATTAAACGGTGAAGGGTGTAGGCATGCCCACAAAGTCGGCAAAGAGACAAGCAACTCACCAAAGTATTGTAAACGGATGATATAATAACAGTTAAAGTACTATTAATAGCCCAGATGTAGCTAGGGGAATGAGAACATGAAAACGATATTGACCTATGTCCTAGTTGTTATTTTGTTGCTATATGTACCAGCTTGTAGCAATATCGCTCAAGATCCAGCAGCCTCAACAGTCTCAACAAAAAAGGTTAGATTGACATCGTGGGATTATGACGATTTTTATTTCTGGGGAGCAACAATCACATATCCAGAAGATTGGGTCATGTCTTCTTATGGACTCGGTGTTACTACCCTTTCCTTTTACGAAGAATCACTTGGAGCTGCTCCGTATATTAGGTTCAGCGTTGATGCTCTTGAAAGTGACCTAGGAGTCAACCCTGATGAAGCTGACAATTACTGGGATAGCTTTGTTTCAGAAGTAGGGGGAGATGCGTACACTCTTGTTGGGCAGAATAACCGAGGATATTCCAAGTTTGTTAAGTATAATTATGTGCACACAACTGATAATAAAGACTATATCGTAAACTGTACTTCTTTCCTTGCGACCGACAGTATTTTTACCGTAGAGATGTGTTATGCGAAGGATACATCGAATGAGAGCTACTATGACTCAATATTTAGCCACGCAGTCGGCTCATTTTATGTGGAAGAAAGCACGTCAACTACCACCACTACAACGACGACAACTACAACAACACCAACCACGACAGAACGAGTATCCACAATCGTAGTCGGAGAGGTGATTGATTTCGATGACTGTCAGATGGTTATCACTGAGTTTAAGCTTATAGAAGATACATTCGGAGAGCCTTGGATTAGGGTCACATATGACTGGGAAAATAACAGTGACGACACATTCTCTCCGTATATTACTTATACATTGTACGGATTTCAGGATAACGTTCAAACAAGACTAAAAACTTCGATCTATTCATTTCATCGCTCTGTCTTTGAGATGGGGCGCAAGAAGGTTCTTGTCAAGCCAGGAGGTAAAGTCAAGGATGTTTACGACATCGTTCCTATAGATGATATTAATAAACCTCTCTTAATTGAATTATCGAGGTATCTTAATGGGAAGTTAGAAACGCTTTCGTTTACTATTGAAGATTTGAACGATTACAAATAAATACGCCGTTTCTCTCAATAAGCTAATATGACGCCTTATAAAGGGAGTGAAATGAGTTGAAACGGTAACTTTTGGCGTTTTTTTGTTTTGTGTTGCAAAAATGACACAAAACGTGTACTATCAGGATGCAACGAGAGTTGTACATGCAATATTACAACGCCCCAAGTTGCCCCGTAAAATTCCCTGACTATACGAACCCCACAGTAAAGGGGACCTCGGTGTTCAGGGAATCTGTTTTTTAAGAAGGATGCAAACATGAAAACAGCTATTCTCATTGACGGAGCATTTTATCTCAGACAGGCAAAAAAAATATGGAAAAACCAAACACCTGAAGAAGCGGCAGCGACTCTAGCAACCTACTGCAGAGCACACATAGCTAGGGCAAAAATCGATAATCGCAACTGTGATCTATACCGCGTATTTTATTACGATTGCCCACCCGCTCATCTGCAAACTCAAAATCCCGTTAACGGTGAACACATTTTGTATTGGAAAACTCCTGAAGCAGCGTGGAGATTATCTTTCTTTGACGAACTTAAAAAGAAGCGTAAAACTGCTTTAAGGCTTGGAGAGATGGATTCCAAAAATCCCGTTTGGTTGCTTAGAGGTCGCCGCTTAAAGCAGTTATTAGCTGGATCGATTACTGTTGATGACCTTGAACCTGATGATGTCGAACTTGAAACGAGGCAAAAAGGGGTCGATATGCGGATTGGCATGGATATAGCTTCTTTAGCTTACAAAAAACAAGTTGAGCAAATCATATTGATAGCCGGAGATAGTGACTTTGTGCCGGCAGCAAAACTTGCACGTCGTGAAGGTATTGACTTTATCTTAGATCCTATGTGGGTCAACATAAAAGATGACTTGTTTGAGCACATTGACGGGAAAAGGTCAATGATCAAAAAACCCGATTCGAATGGGAAATTTGATGGGCACATTATTTTCCCTAGACTGACATCTGCTCGTACTGAAAACTTGTCTCATGAGAAAACCTAGTAAATACACTGATAATGAAGCTCGTAGGCAAGCAATAATAGATTTAACTAGTCAGGAAACGAAAACGATCTGAAAGTGTTGAAATAAATGCGTTAGAATAGTTTTATTATCGTACTGATACCGTAAATATTCCCTGCGGTTAGATTCTAAAAGGTGCAAGGTATGTAGCAGGCTAAGTTGCGGAGGATGACACCTACAATAGATAAATTATCTAGAAAGCAATACACACTTCTAATACGAAAACGGCAGACCTAACAGATTAAAGATATCTTTGACAGCTTCATGCTTTCTCATCTGCTGAGCGCTTATCCCTTAACCTCATATTTCTCTCTCGTCCGTACCACCTCACCGTCTGCGCCGTACACGTTCTTTACGACAGGTTCGACGACTAACCGATACCCAAGCACCCTCAGCATCTCCTCAAACACCGCAACGCTCATCAGACGCTGACCGTCCAGTCTCGCCCGAATTGTGTTTCGGTCAACACCCAACATGTGAGCCAACGCTGGGGTGTTCACATCTTCAGCCACCATAATTTCTTTCAAAATCTCAACTTCGCCTACCGTGCCAATATAATCACTACGACCACCGTAATCATCTGCATGATTGGTGTTCTTCTCATTCATTTCAAATACATCATGATGCGTTTTAGTAAGAGATGATCCGAGACCGAGATCATTATCTGCTCTTCCTCCAACCTCAAATTTCTTCCGTATTCTAACAATCTCACCGTCCGTGCCGTAAACATACTTAACCATGGGTTCAACAATCAGCCTATATCCAAGAGCCCTCAGCATCTCCTCAAAGATAGCTACGCTCATACGCTTCTGATTGTTCAACCTCTGCCACACAGCGTTGCGGTCAATGCCAATCATGTTAGCTAAGCCCGTGTTGTTCACGCTCTCTGCCGCCATGATCAACTTAACGATCTCCGCCTCGTTTGTAGTCTCTAAATATTCACCTCTAGGATCAGACGGCTCATATTCCTTTTCATCCATTTCAAACAGATCATGATTTGTTCTAGTAAGAGATGATCCGAGACCGAGATCATTATCTATTTTTCCTCCAACCTCAAACATCTCCCGTACTCTTACAACCTCACCGTCCGTGCCATGTACGTTCTTGATTTTTGGCTCTACAACCACTCTGTAGCTTAATGCAAGAGCCATTTCAACCAACATCGGTACACTCATCCGCCTCTGGCTGTTCAACCTCTGCCACACCGAGTTACGGTCAATACCGATCATGCGAGCCAGTGCCGGGTTGTTCACACCCTCAGCAACCATGATCGCCTTAATAATCTCTTGCTCGTTCACAACACCAACCGCACTAGTTCGATTAATGCCGTCATGGTCATTTTTACCTACACGATCCATGCGCTCTTCACCGTTAGTGCTAGCTATACCAACATCTGTACCATTCTTGTTCATTTTCCCACGCTCCCTGTCCGATCCAACACAGCACGTATTATCTTTGCACAATATATATCTCAATGTCCGGACTTGCGCGACTGATATGATGCTGTAACCCCTTGTTTCTATGCTGATTGTATCCTCTTTTACCATAGGGTACGATTCTAAATAGTGCAATATGGCACAAAACCATATTGCGAAATATGAATTCCAGAACAAATATAATCCTTGTAACCTTAAAATCACAGGGGTTATACAATGGTGATCCGCTGAGGGATCGAATCCAAGACCCCCTGATTAAAAGTCAGGTCGCTCATAACTGTGTTGAGAAAGGTTTTGCTTCTTAAGAATGCCAGCATGTCATTCAATGGTCGTTTGCGGGAGACTAACAGTACAGGCTAGAAGCAGAAGATTTTCGTTTACGATGCCTCTATCTTAGTTTTAGTTAGGCTTGTTGCACGAGATTTTGGTACATCTTCATGAGCTCTGCCACGCACTCAGAACTAGTCATTGTTCGCCAGTCAAAACCGTAGGCCGTCATCACTGCCTTGTCGTTTTCAATATGGGCATTTCTTAATTCTATTGGCATCGTGAGTTCGTCGTAGAGGTCAGCTAAACTGGAGTCTGGGTAGAGCTCACGTGCTTTTAGAATCATTTCTGCAGTTTTCTCTACCTTCGTTCTTTCTTCATCAGAAGGCGATGGCCAGGGGAAATTATTGTACACAATCTTTGCAGAATAGCGATAACGCATCTCTAACCTTNCCGCAACCACCCTCATCCAAGCCATATGAACATTTGATGTCAATATTCCAAACTCGAATAAGCTTGCTTGTGGCATGATAAAAACTAAATCAGACGCTAATGTTCGACGATTCATGAAACCAATCGGTATATATTGTCTGCGTTCAGAAGAAACCTTTGGTATTAGTAAGTAATCTGAATCGGGTATATTTTCAACGTGAAATCTAGTAGGGGTATCTGCTATTTTTCTCGTTCCAGGACTTTTACTTTTTAATCTAAATTCTCTGACATTTCTGACTCTTTCTAAGCATTTTGGCATTTTCCTCAAAATATTAGGTGGACAGTCGCCTAACCATAAACAATATCTTGGCTTTCTATTTATGAATTCATATGCTCCATACCAAGGTCTAAACCACTCTCTGCTAAGAGGCTCATGTAAAATAAAATCTTCCATTTCTTCTTTGGAAAACAGATAGTTTCCATCATCTATAGGCTTGTTACCAATTCCAATTTCCGGAACATCCGCTAGCGGCTTATTCCTACTCTCGATAAAAATGTTATCGCCCTCAACCAAATATGCGTTAATATGGCTGGCTTTCTCCTTTTTCGTTCCAGAACTGTAAATAAATTTTTCGTGTCTTTCTTTTTGTGAAAATCCTATGATTACGACATGTACATGAGCCTTCATGCTCGCTTCGCTGTCCCATACAAAACTTTGGTAAGCAAAGTTAATCACAATCCCGTATTTTTCGAATAGAGGTTGCCAAAGTATCGCAACCTGCTCTCCTTGAGCGATAGAGTTCGTAGAAACAAAAGCACATTGTATGTTGGTTTGATTTATGTAATCACATGCTTTCATATACCAAGCGGAAACGAAATCAAGGTTACCTACTCCTTTGAGATTGCCAAACACCTCGTACATGTCATCTTTTTGAGGAGAGTCCATCATTCGTGCACCCACAAACGGAGGATTACCCATAATGAAATCCAATTCGTTTTTAGGTACAACATCTTCCCAGTCCATTCTTAAAGCATTGCCTTCAACAATATTCGGATACGTTTCTAAAGGCAAGAAATCAAGATCCATGTTGACGATGTCTTCGGTTTCCTTCATCATTTGCGATTCGGCAATCCAAAGAGCCGTCCGGGCTACCGATACGGCAAAGTCATTAATCTCGATCCCATAAAACTGACTGATGGATACTTTGATGGGGTTTTTCACAGCACCGATCAATACCTGTTTTCCGAGTAACTCTTTCAGAATCTCATTTTCCAGCTTGCGAAGTGAAAGGTATGTTTCAGTCAGGAAATTTCCGCTTCCTGCTGCCGGATCCAAGAACGTCAAAGAAGCCATCTTTTCTTGCAATTCTTCATAACGCCTCTTCTTTGTCGTAAGAGTTTTTAGAGCCCTGATTTCTTTGAATTCCTCGCGGAGATCGTCCATAAAGAGCGGATCAATTACCTTGTGTATGTTCTCGATAGACGTGTAATGCATACCTCCAGCTCTTCTTGTCTCCGGGTTCAGAGTGGACTCGAAAACTCCTCCAAAAACAGTTGGGCTGATATTAGACCAATTAAATCCAGCGGAAGCTTTGTTCAAGATGATGTCGATGATTTCATCACTGATTCTCGGTATAACGACATCATCTTTTTCAAAAAGACCGCCATTGACATAAGGAAAGGCCAACAAGTCTTCCGACGCGTAAGGGTCGCGCTCGTTCTCTTCTTGGTCTAATACTTTAAAGAGCTTGAGCAACGCTTCCCTGAACATGGATTTTGAATCTTTGTGTTTTGCCAAGTAGTCATGGAACATGTTATGGCGGCCGAACAGACCGGCATCTTCGGCATAAAAACAAAA
>JGI24708J26588_10001616_pt1 | contig 17742 bp, 17 predicted proteins | sample BioPla1DNA2_FD_26588 | JGI IMG/M metagenome (IMG submission 26588) | reverse complement strand
TAATCTCCAAAGGAAAAATTGCCCAGCATTTCAAAAAATGTACCATGTCTCGCTGTCTTACCAACATTTTCAATATCAGGAGTTCGGATACATTTTTGACAGGTTGCTATTCTTTTCCTTGGGGGAATTTCTTGTCCTGTAAAATATGGCTTTAAAGGTGCCATACCTGAATTAATTAACAATAAGCTTTTGTCATTATGGGGTATTAATGGAAAACTGTTTAGTATGAGATGTCCTTTACTTTCGAAGAAATCAAGAAACATCTTTCTGAGTTCATTTACGCCATAAGCTTTCACTATCATCTGCCTCCAATTGTATAATATAATCGTTCATTTTATCCTTCGTAAAACAAGTGGTCTTACGAGAACATTCTATTATCTAGTCATTGAAATATCATCTAGACATTTACTTTCTGTGTGCCAGTTCACGGGTAATATCATCCCAATCCAGACCACATTCCACCATAAGTACCATCATATGATATAGAAAATCCGCGATTTCATATCGCAGTTCTTCTGAGCCAGGATTTTTTGCAGCAATAATAATCTCGGATGCTTCTTCACCACATTTTTTTAAGATTTTATCAATCCCTTTGTCAAACAAATAATTGGTATAAGAACCTTCTTTGGGATGTATTTTTCGATCCATAATCACCTGATAGACATCCTGAAAAACAGAAAGAGGATCGGTATTATTATACTCCTTCTTTACCAATTCTGTAAAGAAACAACTATTACTACCGGTATGACAAGCTGGACCAGCTTTTGATACCTTGGCTAGGATGGTATCCTTATCACAATCTAGGCTTAGTTCCTTGACATATTGATAATTTCCAGAACTTTCACCCTTGATCCAGAGTTTGTCTCTACTTCTGGAATAATAGGTCATAACTCCAGTTTCAACAGTCTTATTATATGCCTCCTCATTCATATAAGCAAGCATTAAAACCTCACCGGTCTCATAATCCTGGGTAATCACTGGCAATAACCCTTGGGAATTCTTCTTAAATTCAGAAAAAGGAATCTTACTCTCATAAGTATTGACATGGATTCCTTTCACTTTTAAAGCATGCTTTGCCTTCATGATATCTTTATTTTCGTAAAAATGACTTGCAATTCCCTTGAGATTACCTAATGTTAATAATGGATGAAGATCATTCCCAATCGGATGATCCCCGAGAATGACTGGGAGTGGTAGATCAAGGATTAAGGGAAATGGTAAATCTTCGATAGAAGCTTTGTTAAAGCTAGAATCATTTTTAACATTATTAAGATCAAAAGCTTTTATTAAAAGCATTCCAATGGAAGAATTTGATAGCAAGTCCTTGAGTTCTGATCCTTGATTGAAGTTATCATCTGATCCATCAAGCTCCACAATAATTTTCTCAGAACCAAATCGTCCACTTGCTTCTTTTAGAAGTCTTTTATCTTCCAAAATCGAATATTTCACTACAAGAGCGCTAGCCCCTGTATATAGAGCTTTTTTAACATCCTCCAAGCGCTCCATATAACATCCTATGAAAAATGGGATATCTATTTTTTTAGAAAGCTCCTTTGCAAGAGATAAAAATTCTTCCCTAGACCCTTCATCTTTCGTATAATTATAGATGAAAAGCTCATCTGCTCCCCCATGGGAATAACTTAAGGCTAAGTCAATAAGATTCCCTGGAATTTCCTCTTGGGCATTGATATAGGGGATGATTTTTTTAATAGACATTCGATTACCTCCTGCATATATTAGGCTTCAAACATATCAATGGCTTTTTTTAATTCTATTCGGTTCTCATACAGGGCTTTACCAATGATTGCGCCATAAACATTGATTTCCTCTAACATTTCTAGATCCTTCAGAGAAGAAATCCCTCCGGATGCGATTATGTTTAATCCAGTAACATCCACGATTTCCTTGGTATGGGAAATATTTGGTCCAAGTAACATGCCATCCTTAGAAATATCTGTGTAAACAATGGTGCTGACCCCGATTTTCTTCATTTCTAATGCCAAATTCACTGCATGGTAATTACTGATTTCTTCCCAACCTTCGATGGCAACCATTCCATCTTTGGCATCAATTCCAATGACAATTCTGTCTGGTCCGAAGGTTGCTAAGGCTTCTTTAATGAAGCCAGGATCTTTTACTGCCTTGGTTCCAATAATTACTCGATTTACTCCTAGGGATAATTTGTTATCGATATCTTTTATGGTACGGATCCCGCCACCAATTTGGACAGGAATGGTTACAGTCTGAATGATTTCTTTAATAACATCATCATTAACAGAATATCCAACCACTGCTCCATCCAAATCTACGATATGGATAAAGGAAGCCCCTTGTGCTTCCCATTCTTTTGCTATTTTAGAAGGAGTATCCGAATAAACTAAAACATCCTGGAAGTTACCTTGTCTTAATCTGACGCATTGTCCATTTTTAATATCAATTGCTGGAAATAGTTTCATGGAATTTATGCCCTCTTTCTGTAAGTAAATACTTTATTCAGCTGCATTTTATAGATGATAATCATTAGCTATGGCTTGTGGTTATAGGTAATGTTTGACTTAGCCAAGGCGATTTCTAGATAATGTTTGGCTTAGCTAAGGCGTTTTCTAGATAATGTTTGGCTTAGCTAAGGCGTTTTCTAGATAATGTTTGNCTTAGCNAAGGCGTTTTTAGATAATGTTTGGCTTAGCCAAGGCTTTCATAGTTAATGATTGGATTTTGCCATCATACATCTTATATAAAAAATAGGAAATGGATTAGCTAATCGTTCCTTTGGTTGATAATACTCCTTGAATACGTTCATCTATTTGGGTAGCCTCATCCAAAGCTTTTGCAAAGGCTTTAAATGTTGCTTCCGCAATATGATGGTTATTGGAACCATGAATCATTTTAATATGTAGATTCATTCCTGCATGATAAGAAACCGCGTAAAAAAACTCCTTAATCATTTCAGTATCCAGATAACCGATCTTTTCCGTTGTAAATGTTAAATCATAAGAAAGGTAGGGGCGCCCGGACAAATCAATGGCACAAAGTACCAAAGTTTCATCCATGGGAAGGAGAAAAGAACCATAACGCTTAATCCCCTGCTTATCCTTTAAAGCCGATTTGATTGCCTGGCCGAGAACGATTCCGGTATCCTCTATGGTATGATGAGAATCCACATATAAATCACCCTGGACAGATAATTTCATATCAAAAAATCCATGTCGAGAAAAGCTTTCAAGCATGTGATTGAAGAAGCCTATATTAGTTTCAATTTGTGATTTTCCGCTTCCATCAATACAAAATTCCATATGGATATCTGTTTCCTTGGTTTTTCGGTTAATTAAGGAACTTCTTTCGCTCATCCTATTTTCCTTTCTATAGATAGATGTGACACGATTTTTATTCCATATGATTTAATACAAAAATCCTCTTATTAAGCCTCTTATTACGCCTTTTATTAAGCCACTTATAAAGTTTGGATTTGACTCCTTATATGAATTGTAGAGGAAATTATGAAATAATAATCGTGATTAGTAATCAGTATTTATATTTTTCTAACTTTATATAATTATACATTTTCTGAAACAAATGTCAAACGAAACCATTTTTTAGGCTATATTTTTTTGTTCAATATATAAGAATTTTTTATGTTTTTTTTATTGAAAACGTACAGAAATTGAATTGGCATGGGCTGTCAATCCTTCTGATTTAGCAAAGAATACAATATCCTCTTGGAGTGGTGCCAAGGCTTCTTTGGAATAAGATAGAATACTGGATTTTTTTACAAAATCATCCACGCTTAGGGGGGAGAAGAATTTAGCCGTACCATTGGTGGGAAGAACGTGGTTGGGTCCAGCCATATAATCTCCCAAAGGCTCACTAGAATACTCTCCCAGGAATATGGCACCGGCATTTTTTATCTTAGTCATTACCATAAAAGGATCTTTTGTCATGATTTCCAAGTGCTCTGAGGCAATGTCATTGACGGTTTCAATTGCCTCTTCCATATCTTTAGCAACCAGAAGATAGCCATATTGATCTAGGGATTTTTGAATGATTTCTTTTCTTGATAGCTGGGACACAAAGATATCCACTTCTTTGGAGACCTTCTCTGCTAATTCCCTACTGGTAGTAACCAAGATGGAGGAGGCTAGCTCGTCATGTTCCGCTTGAGATAGTAAATCAGCAGCAATATATTTGGGATTAGCTGTTTCGTCTGCTAATACCAGAATTTCACTGGGTCCTGCGATCGAGTCAATGCTTACATGGCCGTAAACCGCTTTTTTAGCCAAGGCAACATAGATATTTCCAGGACCTACTATTTTATCCACTTTTGGAATACTTTCGGTTCCATAAGCTAAGGCTGCGATTGCTTGAGCACCGCCCACTTTATAAACTTCTGTGATCCCAGCTTCTTTTGCCGCAACTAAGGTTCCAGGATTCACCTTACCGTNCTTATCCGGTGGAGTGGTCATAACAATTCGACTAACCCCAGCCACTTTTGCAGGGATGACATTCATTAAAACAGAGGATGGATAAGCAGCCTTTCCCCCAGGAACATAAACCCCCACGGTTTCAATGGGGGTGATTTTCTGACCCAGGATGGTTCCGTTTTCTGTGGTATCAAACCAGCTATATTGCTTCTGCTTACTGTGATAAACCTCAATATTGACAAGGGCCTTACGTATAATATCAATTAGTTTTGGATCAATTTCATTATAGGCAGCCTCGATTTCTTCTTGGGTTACTCGTATGTTTTCTGAATTGATATCGGCCTGATCAAAGCGTTTGGTAAATGAGAATAGGGCTTCATCCTTTTTCATCCTTACTTCTCTCAAAATATCGTTCACTGCTTCAGCATAACTTTCATATTGGTTGGGGCTACGTTTTAGCAAATCCTCTAGGATATTTTTCTTAGTTTCTGAATTCAATTCTATTATTTTCACCTTAAACATCCTCCCTGGTAAGTACATTCTTTATATTGTTAATGATATGAGTAATCCTTTCATGTTGCATTTTCATACTGACCTCGTTAACCACCATTCGGGCAGAAATATTACAGATATCTTCCAAAACGCAAAGACCATTTTCCCTTAAAGTGGATCCGGTTTCTACAATATCGACGATAACTTCGGCAAGGCCAACGATTGGAGCTAATTCAATGGATCCATTCAGTTTGATAATTTCTACCGTCTGATGCTTTTTATTATAGAAATAATCCTTAGCTATGTTGGGGTATTTGGTGGCCACTCGGATAATTCCACCTTGCTCTAAGAGTTCTTTGGCTTTGGAAGGTCCTGCAACACACATTCTGCATTTTCCAAGTCTCAGATCCAGTACTTCATACATCTTCCGCCCTTCTTCCAAAATGGTATCTTTACCAACCACACCAATATCCGCAGCACCATATTCTACATAGGTCGGGACGTCGCTTGCCTTTGCTAAGAAGAATCTTAGTTTTAAATCTTCGTTCACAAAGATTAATTTTCTTGATGATTTATCCTTAATTTCATCACATCGTATACCGATACTCTCTAATAATTCCAGTGTCTGTAATGCCAAACGCCCTTTTGCTAGGGCAAAGGTAATATATCGCATATATTTAACACTCCCTCCCTAAGTTAATATCAATTTTTCTTTTATAGAATCCTAAGGCTTAATTCAGAAATTCTGAAAATTGTGCTGACGACACGCTGCCTGTGGAGCTTTCAATTGCTTTAATTTCGCTCTCACTATCAAGTAATAAAATTCCTCCTATGTTCCATTGTTTTGCGTAGGAAAGCATTTGGGATAGTTCTACTGTAGTGATCGACTTTTGTAGAATGGTTGTCATTCCCTCTTTACGAAAATGTTTTGCCAAAGCAATGGCCTGTTTACGGAAATTTTCTGTATAGATAATTAAGGTATCACTGGCTTCGGTCTCTGGAATCAGTTTTTGCCTTGATAAGGCTAACATCAGTTGATCTATAACAATTGCTAGGCCAATGGCCGGTGCCTCTTTTCCAAACTGACCTACCAAATGATCGTAACGACCACCGGTTGCTACCGGTTCACCGGTTCCATAAGTATAGGCCTTAAAAATAATTCCAGTATAATAATTTAACTTACTTANCATTCCTAGATCAAAGGAAATATATTTTTCATAGCCATATTCCTGTAATACTTCATAAATTTGCTCTAGCCGTTCAATGNCANCATGAGCCCTTTGATTCAGGGTAAAACTCTTGGCAAGTTTTAATACGTCCAAATTTCCAAACAATTCTGGAAGTTTAAAAAAGATAGTTTTCAATTCCTTGCTCATATCCTTTGCCATAACGGTTTCTTCTACACCAAACATATTTTTATTTTCAATTAAAATTCTTAAATTTTGAATTTCTTCTTCATCATGAAATCCAGCTTCTTCAATTAAAGCCAGGAAAAAATCGGCATCCCCTATCTCTAATTGAAATTCCTTTAGACCGGATTTTAATAAGCAGTCTATGGTTAAGGCGATCATTTCAGCATCGGCTTCAATGCTATTATCATTAATCAGTTCAGCTCCCAATTGGGTGGCCTCTTTTAATTTTCCTTGGTAGCTAATATTATTAATAAAAGTATTTCCAATATAACATAAACGGATTGGTAATTCTTCATCTTTATAATATTTGGCAGCACATCTGGCGATGGAAGGGGTAATGTCTGGTCTTAGTACCAGAGTGTTGCCTTCACGATCAAAAAACTTATACATATCTTTTGAGGAGACCGTACCTCGTTCCTGACTAAAGATATCAAAAAATTCAAAGCTCGGGGTCTGGATATCACAAAAACCGTATTGCTCCAAAACCTGATGTAGGTCATGTTGCAGCTTTAATTTCGCTCTGCACTCTGCATTATAAATATCTCGAACTCCTTCTGGGGTATGCAATAGTTTATCCTTCATAGTAACACCAAGCCTTTCTTTTTTTTATAGATTAATATAAAATTAACATAAAAAACGATTCATAAACCTAACTTATAAAAGAATCATAATATAAACAAATATTCCTAAAAAAACCATAATATAAAAAACTAATACTAAATAAATCATACTAAAAGAACTATATTATTAAAGTACGATATTATTAAAAATCTATATTATTAAAAACCCATATTATTAAAAATCATATAAAACCTATTAAATAAAATGAATTATTACTATAAAAAGATTTGTCTCATTATGATTTTAAAAGTATATATTTCGCCTATACGTATGAAAAATTCAAATCAGGTATGTAAATAAAAGTTATAACACCTATTATTAATTCTTGAGTATTAAAAATAAAGAACTACTCTTTCGTCATAACAAGATGTATAAAAAAAATAAAGAACTGCTCTTTAATAATAACCAATAATATCTAAAATGAAGAAATTGTTCATAAATATGATCAAAAAATATAAAAATTAAGAAATAGTTCTTTGTCAATAAAAAGAAATACTTTAATGTGGTAGCGTGATAATTCGCTACCACATTAATATGTTTTACATATTATATGTGATAGTTAATTTAATGTCAACCCAAAATAATGAAAAACCATATGATATTCCATATTTCCTAACGTATTATTACGAAAAAGGGCTGCTTCCAAAGAAACAGCCCCATATATTTTAATTAAAATTACTATGTATCATCCCTGAATTCCAAATCTTTTCTTAATATGTCCAAATAATGGATGCAGAATCCCTGTTGGATAGGAACTTGATACTCCGAATCCAGTTCGTCAAATCGAAAGCTTTTTCTACCGCCATTTTGGGCCCGTTCCCAGAACTCAATTAAACGTCGATAGGGTAAGTAATAATATGTATCTCTTTTCTTAAAATAGATTAAAAGAAAAGCGATACCAGATTGTTCTTCAAAATCTTTCATGAAGTCAATCTGATGTTCATGGATATTGTTGATATTAAAGGTATCTACGGCACATTCTTTTGCATCAAAGCAAATGGGTACTCCTTGAACAACACCAATATAGTCAACGGTACTTTTTTGTTCAAAATATGCTAAGGTAATGTGCCTGTGTTCTTTATCTATATTAATTGGGGTTATGGGAGTAGGAACCTTTTGTACCAAGGCTAACTTGGTCTCACGGTATTTCATATTCGTGAGATTGATCATCTCTTCTAGCATAGAGCCTCTTAGACCCCGGGAATTCCATGAAGCCACAAGTCGCACATCCTTTCCTTCTCTTTTCGTTCAGTAGTCAAATTTAAATACCTTTATATGTTGTTATCTGCGAATCTATCATTTATTCTAGATTTTGATTGTCAAATAAGTTCTCTTTGATTCGTAAAAATAATTTTGGGGGATCTGCGGTGAATTCCTTACCGGAAAGGTAGGATAAGTCTCCTGTCATCTCTGGAAAAATCATCCGAGATGAATGCAATAGTTGGTGACTTAAGCCAAAATTACTTTTAAAGTAGTGATTTGTTTTTTGATCCCCATATTTAAAATCTCCAATCAAAGGGTGCCCAATACTAGCCAGATGTGCTCTGATTTGATGGGAACGTCCAGTAATTAATCTTACTTGTAATAAAGTATAGATTCCTTGAGTCCTATTTTCACCTAATTGTGGGTTTGAAATCTGCAAGGGCTCGTATTCCGTGCAAATATAATCTGAGGAATCCGTCTTCCTTTGATCAATAGTAACCATATTTTTCTCTGTATCTTTACGCAAATATCCTTCGATTTTTTTTCTTTCTTCCAATCGACCCTTTACAATACATAAATAGTATTTATTCAAAGACCGCTCTTTGAATAGATGAGCCATCTCCTGTAAGCCCAGTAAGGATTTTCCTGCAATTATAATACCACTGGTATTTCGATCCAAGCGGTTACAGATACTTGGTCGAAAGAGTTTTAATTCCTCCTTACTTATCTGATTGGAGGATAATAAATAGGAAATCAGATACTCTACCATAGAGATATCCTTGGCTTGTGCTTTCTGAGATAGAACTCCAATGGGCTTATTTAAAATCAAAATGTGAGGGTCTTCATAAAGGATGGACAGCTTAGAAGATAGCGGAGAATCAAGTTGTTCTATCCCTGTAGAATTTATTTCTTTACTAAATTTTTCAATGGTTTCATCAGATAGAAAGAGTTTGATTTCATCATCCATATTTAATTTTTCAAAACCGTCCGCTTTTTTCCCATTTAAGACGATATTCTTTTTTCTTAGCATCTTATAGATAAAGCTTTTAGGAGCTTTATTTAATATCTTAAACAAAAGTTTATCTAGCCGTTGTCCTGCCTCATTTTGATGTACGATTATTTGTTTCATTTTAAAGACTCCTAATCTATGGTTATTATAGAATTTCTTTCTTTTACCCCTGAATAATTATTTTTATCGCTCTAATGTCAATTGTGAGAAGGATTGTACATAATAATCGGCAAATCTTCGTTTTTGTTCATCATCCTTCTCCGAGAATTCATCATATACAGCACAAACTTTCATATTAGCATTCTTACCCGCCATGACTCCTTGAATAACATCTTCAAAAACTAGACAACGAGAAGGTTCCACCTGAAGATCCTTGGCCACTAGTAGATAAATATCTGGAGAGGGTTTTCCCTTTGCCACTTCACAGGAGGTTCGAATGGATGTAAAAAAGTCCTTAATCTTGTGTTTTTCAATGATTAGATCCACCAATTCTCTGGAATTACTGGTAGCGATACCTGCTGGGATTTGTTGTTCTTTTAAGAATTTTAGTAAATCCAAGGCTCCTTCTTTTAAGGGAACCTCGTTAGCATACTTATCCCAAGCCATTTGATTCCAATCGCTTTTAATCTGATCCAAACTATCTGGAAGATTAAATCTATTCTTAAAATAGACTGCTGTCTCTGAAAAACTCATTCCTTCTATATGATCTTGTAAATCTTCTGGAAATTCGATTCCAAATCGATCAAGGTATTCGATATCAATAGTTTTCCACATCCACATGGAATCCACCAAAGTACCATCCAGATCAAATATCACTGCATCAATATCTTTTATCATTTGAATCACCTCATTATTTTTCTATTTTTCTCAATAAGTTAACCTCATGATCCGTAAGTTCCCGATATTCCCCTGCTTGTAAGCTAGGATCTAAGCTTAGACCTCCCATGGATAAGCGTTTTAAATATAGAACCTCTTTGCCAACTGCCTGAAACATTCGTTTTACCTGATGAAATTTCCCCTCTTGGATGGTTAGTTCTATTTCGGATATAGTATCGGAATGAAGGATCTTTAATTGTGCGGGCAGTGTTTTGTAATCACCAATCCTTACACCTTCCAGGAAAGATTGGATATCTTCCGATGTGACCATACCCTTGATCTTGGCATAATATACCTTATCCACACGCTTTTTGGGAGATAATAATTGGTGAGCCAGATCGCCGTCATTGGTAATCAGAAGTAAACCTTCCGTATCCTTATCCAACCTTCCCATCGGAAATAAATTCTTAACATTTTTTTCTTTGATTAAATCTAGCACTGTTTTAGAAAAATTATCGGTGGTGGCGGATACTACTCCTGCAGGTTTATGAAGCATAAAATAGTGATATTGTTGATAATGAATGGGATGATTATCAAAGTAAATCCTATCAAGACCAATGGTAATTTTAGTTTCTGGTTTACGACAGACCGTTTGATTAACCGTAACCCTACCCTTGCGAATCCATGTTTTGATTTCACTTCTTGTTCCAATCCCCATATCGGACAAATATTTGTCCAGTCGAATCATTTCTGCCATCTATACCCATCTCCATCCTGGAAGATATTTGTTTTTAAATTTGTTATTTGTGATTTTACTCCACCCTAAAGGATGTCCATCAACACAAATCAGATACCAAGCATCCTCATAAGTTTGATCCAAATCAATGGTTTCGCATTTTAGATAACGGATGACTCTGGAATCGGATGAATTTAAATTTATGATATAAGGATATTCCTCTATTTTTAGGGATGAAGCCAAGGCTTGGGAAGGCTCAAATCTTTGCTTCTTTATCTCCCCAAGCAATAAGCCCTGACGAAGTATTCTTAAACCTTTTAAATCAGGCAATCCCTTGGGGGTTAGATATACCCGATCATCCCGAACCTCAATCTGCTCATAACGATCAATGCCAATCAGACTTAAAAAGCTTTGAGCCTCTTTGGTTAGCTGGGATGAACTTGTAGAATTCCTTGAAAGGGATTTGTTAGCCTTGGTAAAGCCCTCTGATCCACTGTTTTCATCCTTTTTTAACAGTGCTATAAAATGGCCTTCTCCTTTGATTTTATGGGGCCAAAGCCGAATACAGTTTTCAAGTTCCAGCTTGTCAGGATCCCACCAATGTGCTTTTCCTGTATCAAAACCTTCATAGGATAGTCCTAGGCTTTCTTGTCTATCTTCATCTGGCAAAGGATTTATAACGGAAAACTCTGGGCATTGTTCCAACAAATATGAAATGGTTCCCTCATTTTCCTCTGGGGAAAAGGTACAAGTGGAATACAGAAGCAAACCTCCTGGTTTAAGCATTTTAGCTGTAAAAAGAATGATTTCCTTCTGAAGTTTATTATAATAGTCCACCCCATACTGCTCCCAATTTTTCATAATGGCTGGACTTTTACGAAACATGCCCTCTCCAGAACAGGGAGCATCAATTAAGATTTTATCAAAGTATTCGGGAAAATATTCAGCCAAACGATTGGGAGCTTCTGAGAGAACTAAGGCATTGCGAATACCAAATAATTCGATGTTTTTAAGTAATGCTTTGGCTCTAGAATTACTGATATCATTAGAAACCAAAAGTCCTTCTCCCCCTAGCTTGGCTCCTAATTCTGTACTTTTCCCTCCCGGTGCTGCGCAAATATCAAGAACTTTATCCCCAGGATGAATGGGAAGAAGGCTTGCTGGGGTCATGGCACTGGGCTCTTGAATGTAATAAAGGCCAGCATAATAATAGGGATGTTTTGCGGGTTGCTGATCGGTATCATAGAAGTATCCGTTGGTTACCCAGGGGATTCTTTCTATGGAAAAAGGACAGATTGGTTCAAATTCCTCAGGAGTCATTTTCAAAGTATTTACTCGAATCCCCCCATAATGAGGATTGGAATAGCATTGTAAATACTCCTCGAATTCCTCTCCTAAAAGATTTCTCATTCTGTCCTCAAATAGTTGCGGTAATTTCATTATTTGTCACTCCATATGTTATATTCATGTAAAACTTTGCAGGCAATTAGCTTGATTTTTCGTCGTACAAGAAATAAATGATTCTCTTTTTACCTTAAGCTTTGTGCTCGGTATCTTTGAGAGAGTAAATCCAATTCACGATTAAAGCGTTCCAATTCTTCTTGATCACCGTTTTGATAAATACGGAAGAATTCATCCTGAATTTTAATTACCTCTTGTTTATTGGCTACTTTATATAAATTTTGAATATTGGTTAAAATATCTGCTACGATATTGGCTTTTATGGTAAATGAGTTCTGAGCATCCATGATTTCGTCTCTAACAACAGACATTTCACGATCAAGGATCAAAACCGCTTCTGCCGCTGAAGATAAGCGTTCACGGATATGCTCAGGCATGTTTTGCTTATATTTATATTGTAGAGAATGTTCAATGGTAGCCCAAAAATTCATAGCTAGGGTTCTGATTTGAATTTCCACCTGTAATTCTTTTGTCCCTTTTAAGGTCTCTACATTATAGGCAACAATGATATGATAAGAACGGTATCCGCTTTTTTTCATATTGTTGATATAATTTTTTTCGCTTTTTACCCTCATATCCGATCTTCTTTTAATAATATCAACTACTTTATAAATATCTTCAACAAATTGACAGATAATACGAATCCCAGCAATATCATCTATCTTTTCCTCAAAATATTCTAAATCGATGCCCTTCTTCTGGGCTTTTTCTAAGATACTGGATATGGTTTTTACTCTACCTGTAACCTGTTCAATTGGGGAATATGCCCCCACATGATGGTATTCTTCTATTATGTGATTAAATTTAACGATTAGTTCATTCACTGCTAAGGCATAAGGGTCAAGAATTTCCCTCCAAAGCTGTATTTCCATTTTGCATAACCTCCCAAATAACTTCTCGTACCTAACAGCTTTTTAATTTGCATCATCCTCCAAGGATAACATCATCATGGATAAGACTGCAAGGCCAGCTGTTTCTGTCCTAAGAATTCTTCTTCCGAGAGTAATAGGCTTAATACCGTGATTTTGTGCGGCTATTACCTCGGATTCATCGAAGCCCCCTTCTGGACCAATGTAAACTCCAATACTTTTATATTGTCCTATTTGATTCATGACTTTTTTGGTATATTTGATTCCCTTTTCATTCTCATAGGGAAGGATGCCAAAATCTAAGCTACTGCCCAATTGAAGGGCTTTTTCAAAGGAGACGATTGGATGTATCTTCGGAATAATCCCCCTTCGAGATTGCTTTGCTGCACTTTCAGCAATTGCTTGCCAACGCTCTAATTTTTTCTTTTTTTTCTTGTCATCCTCTATTTTCACGATAACACGATTGGTCATCACAGGTACTATCTCATAGACACCTAATTCCACAGCTTTTTGGATAATTAACTCCATCTTATCCTTCTTTGGTAAACCTTGAAAAAGGGTGATATTTGCCATTAATTCCGTTCCAGTATCTTGAATGGAAACAATTTTTGCAAGAATGTTTTTTTCAGACACCAATTCAATTATACAATAGCAATCTTTTCCTTGTCCATTACAAATTATTAATTCATCCCCAGGTCCCATACGGAGAACATTTTTAATATGATTCACGTCAGGGCCTGTAATGGTAATTTGCTCATTATGGATTTGTTCTTTGGTAACATAAAAACGATGCATCTATTCTCTCCTAACATTTCGATTTCATGGGAATTTCAAGAATTTAAATTATTAAACACAGTTTATGGTATGTAAAATTCTGCTTGGATATGCTCCAATGATCTTAAGCAGGCAAAACTCTTTTACATCATTTCTATTATACACCTTTTAGAACATACGTTCAATATATATTTTGTCCTATTTACCTATCCTGGCAAGGTAGATGCCAATTATTATATCATTTTAAAATTCTTATGAAATACCTTATCTAAATTTTTTAAAATTATCGAAACTTTTATAGTACTTATATCGTCTTATATTATGAGAAGATTCATATTTGCTTATATGGATTTGTTCTTTGGTAACATAAAAACGATGCATAGGATAACAATTTAGATGTATTCAAAAGAGAAAGGTGATTTTATGAAAAAAGTTTCATTGGTAATTTTAATACTCGCTGCTGGAATCAGTATTCAGGGTTGCAGTGGTGCCGTGACAAATAAGGGATCCATAGAGGATGATGCTGCTAAACACAAGCAAACGGAACATCAACAGGAAAAATCCCAGGAAAAAGGTATAGATACTGACAATTTGTTGCAAACAGATGACCCTAACAAACTGGAAGAGACAAAGGATTCGAATAATTTGGTTAATTCAGAAATGATAGAGACCGTAAAATCAAAAGAATCAAATGATTCCGTAGAATTGCAAGATGAATATTTGCATGATAATGGTGATATGGAAATTGACTCACTGGTTAAGCCTGATCAAGATGATATTGAGGAAGATGATAAAGATAGTGAGAAAGATGATATAAAAAGTGATAAGAAAGATCTTAAAAATGAAGAAGGGGAAGATGCAAAAAACCCTGAAAACCTTGAGGAAATCAAGAAGATTACCATAGAAATCGAAGGGATGGAGGAAGAAATCAATGGTAGAACCTTTAAGAGTAATTTAGGATACCAGATGATTTATGATTTTGACCGATTTCAGGTAACTAGTTTCGAAGATAGTGATCAGTTTATGGTTGAAAATCCTGATCCCAGCCGATATCCCTATGTCTTTCTTCGGATCCTGCGGATGGAGGAAGATTCATTAGAAGCTAAGAACTTAAGGGAAAGTTTAGAATCTGGTAAAATAAAAGTTGCTGAAACAGAAAGTTACATAAATGTTGAGCAAAAAGATAATCTTAGAATCAATCAATGGGAAGCGGAACAATACTCTTATATCGAGGGTTCTGACTGGGATTCCCTAGTGAAAAAATACTATCTCTTAAGCATGGATAAGTCCCTTTATTTGATAGAAAGTCAATATTTTCTTGGTGCTGCAGAAGGATTTGGAGCAAGAATCCTTGCCATGTTAGATACCTTTACGATTACCAACTAAATGTAAATTCAAAATCTCCCGGAATCCACAAAGGAATCCGGGAGTATTTTAACGTTATCTACCCATGCAGATAACGGATTTGTCTGCCTATTTTCTTCTTATTTTTGTGCTACAAAACTCACCCAATCTCCCATTCGGTTTGTTTCTAGTATGGTAAAGTGATTGGATAAAAGAGCTTCTTGAACCTCTTTTTCCTTGGTATTAATGATACCAGAAACAATATATATGCCATCTTTCTTTAAATTCTCTGTAATCACAGCAGCAAGAGGAATTATTACATCTGCTAAGATATTAGCAACGACGATGTCATACATATCCTTTCCAATCTGCTGGCGAATCCCATCATCTTCAATGATATTTCCTGTAACAAAGCCCAAACCGCCGGCTTGATGAAGTTTATTGATATCATTTTCAATCGAATCTATAGAAATGGTGGGTAGGTGATTGACCTGTGCATTTTCTATAGCAGATTTGGTCGCATGTTCATCAATATCAATCCCCAGTACGGCTCTGGCACCCAGCTTCTTAGCGAGGATTGATAGTATACCACTTCCACTACCGGCATCTAAAACGGTAGAATTCTCTTTCAAATATTTCTTAAGACTAAGGATACAGAGTTTCGTGGTTTCGTGGGAACCAGTTCCAAAGGATATCCCAGGATCGATCTCGATGACAAGATCTTTTTCTTTGACATCGGACAATTCTTCCCATGTAGGCTTAATCAGGATATCTTCATCAATGCGAAATGGTTTAAAGAATTGCTTCCAGTTGTTGAGCCAATCTTTGTCCTCGGTTTCTGAGATTTCAATGTTCCCACTACCGATCGAAACAAAATTGGATAATTCCTTAAGACCTTTCCTTATTTTTTGAAGGAGTAAATCCTGATCTTCTTTTGGGTCGACATAAAAACTAACTTTTGCAGTTCCATCATCTTTCTCAAGTATTGGTAAAATGTCAACAAACATTTGCTTTTTTTCTTCATCTGTTATTGGAACATTATCGATGATTTCAATTCCTTCAATACCGTAGTCACTTAGCATATCACTTATTAAATCTACAGCCTCTGTTGTCGTATCTAAGGTGAATTTCGTCCATTTCATATTTGCTCTCCATTATGATTTCCAAAATTTTCTCTTGCCTTTTTCCTTATCTTTTTCATTTTCTGGGTTCTGACTCTTTTTTCCTGTCATAGCTTCATCAAATTTTTTCAATAACTCTCTTTGTTCTGCATTCAAACTGGTTGGTACTTGCACAACCAAGGTAACATAATGATCTCCTCTGACATTCTTATTCCTTAAGGTCGGAACTCCTTTATCTCTAAGGCGAACTTTTGTATCGGTCTGTGTACCAGCTTTTACATTATAAATGACATCTCCGTCCACGGTATTAATATAAATGTCACCACCCAGAGCAGCGGTTGCATAAGAAATGGGAACGGTGGAGAAAATATCATAATCTTGTCTTTGGAAAATGGGATGTCTGCTTACTTCTACATCTACCAATAAATCACCTCTAGGTCCACCATTGATTCCTGGTTCNCCTTTTCCTCTGATTCTTACGCTTTGACCGTTGTCGATACCAGCTGGAATTGTAACTTTAATTCTCTTACGTTGGCTAATGTATCCGCTACCATAACAATCGGTACATTTTTCTTTTATTATTTTACCACTGCCTTTACAATCTGGACAGGTTTGCACATTACGGATCATACCAAAGAGGGATTGTTGGGTATAGACAACCTGACCTTTTCCACCACATTTCGAACAAGTATCTATGGCAGAGCCATGTTTTGCGCCAGTTCCATGGCAAGTACTACATTCATCTTTTAAGGTGAGATCCAATTCCTTTTCCGTACCAAATACGGCTTCTTCAAATTTAATTCTGACAGAAGTCCTAAGATTTGCCCCCTGCATCGGTCCATTATGGGATCGTCTTTGGCGTCCTCCAAAGAGATCACCGAAGATATCTCCAAAGATATCACTCATGTCCATTCCGAAATCAAATCCACCTGCTCCTCCTCCTCCAGACTCAAAAGCTGCGTGTCCAAACTGATCGTATTGGCTACGCTTCTTGGGATCGCTTAATACCGCATATGCTTCAGAAGCTTCCTTAAATTTTGCTTCTGCATCTTTATCCCCGGGATTGGTATCAGGATGGTATTGCTTTGCTAATTTTCTGTATGCCCTTTTTAATTCATCGTCGGTAGCAGATCTACTAACGCCTAGGACCTCATATAATCTCTTTTATCTGCCATCTTCTTCTTCACCTTTCATAACTACTGTTGTTCAATTTTATCATAGGCAAAATAGGTAGTCAAAATGGCTACCTATATGATAGGGAGTTGTTACAGGAAACCCTGTAACAACTCCGAATACATTATGATAATTTAGAAATTGAAATATCCTATTTCACAATATGAAATACTTATCTAACAGAAAATATTATATCTTATAGAATTACGGGTTTTATAAAATCTTGTATTTCATAAAGATTATGGTTTATAAAATCTTGTATTTCATAAAGATTATGCTTTATAAAATCTTGT
>JGI24708J26588_10001615_pt1 | contig 17751 bp, 15 predicted proteins | sample BioPla1DNA2_FD_26588 | JGI IMG/M metagenome (IMG submission 26588) | reverse complement strand
ATGAAAGGAGATTTTCTTAAGCAGGAGGGTGAATTTTCCGAGTATTTAGTTGATTGATACCGAGAAAGCTAAGTTTGTCCGGAATGACAGGAAAATCCATTGTGTTTAAAGATTTTCCAAGTCAGACCGGCTTAGATGCGATGTAGCTACCCTTCGAACACTGAAAAGAAAAGGATGTGAGGCAGCTCGCTAAGACATGAAGAAATTCGTGTGATTACCTCTCGCTGAGAAAATCGGATGAAAGGAGATTTTCGCAAGCGGGAGGGCGAATTTCACAATGTCTAGCTGCCGAACACTGAATAATAAGGTTGATTCGATGAAAAATTTAAAGGGTTATCGATTTAGAATTTATCCCAATGAAGCACAAAAAAGGTTCTTCATTGAAACGTTTGGTTGTGTTCGCTTTATCTACAATTATTTTTTGAAGTTAGATACAGCTGAGCGCACAAGTGAAGAGGTAATCACGCCAGCAAGTCTTAAGCGTGATTATCCCTTTTTAAAAAAGACGGATAGTCTAGCCCTTGCAAATGCGAAGAGAAATTTAGATAGGGCTTTTCAAAATTACTATCAACAGCGTAGTGGCTATCCTAAGCTCAAAAATAAGAGTTCTGCCTGGCAATCTTACACGACCAATAATCAAAATGGTACGGTTCGCATAGAGGATGGTTATTTGAAATTGCCAAAGTTAAAAGAAAAAATTCAAATATGCGAACATCGGAAAATTACTGGTAAAATCAAGTCGGTGACCATCTCAGCCAAAAATAATGAAGAGTTTTATGCTTCAATTTTGTGTGTAGAAACTATTGATAAATTTGAGAAAACAGGCAAGAAAATCAGACTTTCTTTCGATGAACATCAATTAGTCAAACAAGCGAAGTATCGTGCTGAAGTGATTGAACCCATTCAGCAAACGAAAGGCCGTCTTGAGTTTTTACAACGAAAATTAAAGGTAAAGGCTCGAGTTGCTCGCAAGCAAAATCGGGTATTAGCCGACTGTAAGAATTACCAAAAGCAAAAAAAGCAATATGATAAATTATTGACACACCTTAATAATCAGATAAAAGATTATTTAAATCATTTATCCATCTTTTATATTAAGGAATATGATGTAATCGAAATTGTCGAACCAGAAGATAGGTCTTGTGCTAAAGATGATTTATTCACCAGCAATGAATGGCATCAATTAACTCGTTTATTAAAATACAAAGCACAATGGTACGGTAAAGAGATTCAAATCATAAATTGTCAAAATATTTAAACAAAACTAACTGGTAGGGGTGCCAGGGTTCGCCTAGGTAATAATTCATTTGTTTCTAGGAAATGTGCCCACTAATTATGAAAAACCACAAAAAAATCAGCCTATTTCGGGCTGATTTTTTTATCGGTCTTTAACTGGTAGATTTTTGATGGTCGTCCAACACCACTTGCACGTTCACCGATAGCTTCTAAATGATCATTTAATGCTTTTTTAAGATTGGAATGATCAATATTTTTAAAATCGATACCCAAAAATTTAGCAAAGACTTTTCTAGCATCGGTAATCGTAAAGCCAGGTCCTAATACTAATAGTACGCGTGGGTCATGCATCATTGTTTCTAATACATGATGAAAAGCTTTAAGAATAATTTGGCTATGGTCAAAAGCTAAGGTGTCTTTTCCAAGCGATTCACCGGTTTCTAAATCGAGAATGATTTGCGTTTCTTGGTTTTCTAGGACGATGGTATTTTGTTTGCGATTTAAATTAAACCAACGTACTTGGCTTGCATCATCGCCGGCATCTACGGGTTCTTCACCGATAAAGGCTAAATAGCTAACAGTCACCACCCAACCACGAGGGTCACGATTCGGTGTAGAGAAAGTGTAGAGTTGTTCAATCTGATTTTGATTAATATGTACACCAGTTTCTTCTAATGTTTCGCGAATGACGCTATCATCAGTGGACTCACCTTTTGAGACGAATCCTCCAGGTAAGGCCCAAGAATGTCGAAATGGGTGACTCTTACGCTGAATAAGAAGCAATTTTAGTTGTTCTTCTTGGCGATTGTAGCAAAGTAATACCATATCTACGGTTAAAGAAGGAGCTTCATAGGTAGGATGCTCTTGTTCGTGGTACCATTTTAAAAATTCTTCTTCCGTTGCGATTTGTTCGTAATATTTTTTTTCTTCAGCTTTTGATGAAAATTCCATATTCGATCAACACCTCTTTAAGATAGTATGAGATTTATTAAAAATAATCCCGTATATGGGAACCAAAGATTGGGCTTTTTGCGAACCTGAGTGACTCCTAGGATAAGTATCCCTACTAAACAAATAATTTTAAATAATAGCTGCAAGTGTAAAAAGGTCTCTACACCTTGATGCATTGTAAAGTAGGCTTGTATATAATAACGATTGATAAAGAACAAAATATGCAAAAAAGTTAGCACACAAGATACTAAAAAAGCCGCTTTCGAAGCTGATTTCATAAATAATCCTCACAATTTTCTTGGTAACTTTCATTATATCATATTTTAAGTAATTTGTACCTTTATTTTATTGAATGCCCCTTCTCACAACCTTATTAGACGGTGTAAATCGACTAGCTACTTCGGCGTATAAGCCACCCCGTCTGGGAAAGTCTTTACTTTTCGGACTTTCCCGACGTGTTGGACAAACTTATCCGCTCGTAGCTGCCCAAGTCGATTTACAACCTTATCCACGGTGTTCGGCAGCTAGACATTGTGAAATTCGCCCTACCACTTGCAAAATTCTCCTTTTATCCGATTTTCTCAGCAGTAGGTAATACATGAATTTTCTCGTATTTGACCAAGTTGATTGATAACCTTTTGCTTGTAGCTGATCAACCCTTCTCACAACCTTATTTTTCAATTGATAATCGTTTCATCTAATGCTACAATAATTTGGTATAAGTCGTTTATTGATTGGAGGAAAAATTGAAAGATGTCTGAAAAACCAACTTATTATATTACCACTCCGATTTACTATCCAAGTGGCAAGTTACATATTGGCAATTCTTATACGACCATTGCTTGTGATGCATTGGCCCGTTATAAACGATTAATGGATTTTGATGTGTTTTATCTTACTGGTGTGGATGAACATGGTCAAAAAATTGAAAAGAAAGCAGCTGAATTAGGATTAGAACCACAAGCATATGTGGATAAAATGGCTGCGGATATTAAAAAATTATGGAAAACCTTAGATATTAGCTACGATAAATTTATTCGTACCACTGATGACTATCATGAAAAAGCAGTCCGCAAGATTTTCCAACGTTTACTTGATCAAGGAGATATTTACTTAGGTGAATATGAAGGCTGGTATTCTGTATCTGATGAAGAATTCTTTACAGAAACACAATTAGCTGAAGTCTATCGTGATGAAGAAGGCAACATGATTGGTGGTAAAGCGCCAAGTGGTCATGAAGTTGAATTAGTGAAAGAAGAGTCTTATTTCTTTAGAATGAGTAACTACGCTGATCGTTTATTAGCGTATTATGAAGAACATCCAGAGTTTATTCAACCAGAGTCTCGTAAAAATGAAATGATCAATAACTTTATCAAACCAGGACTGGAAGATTTAGCGGTATCTCGTACGACTTTCAAATGGGGAATTCCAATTGATGCGAATCCTGAACACGTGGTTTATGTGTGGATTGACGCGTTATCAAACTATATCACAGCACTTGGTTATGGTAGCGATGATGAAAGTTTATTTGAAAAATTCTGGCCAGCTGATGTTCATATGGTTGGTAAAGAAATTGTCCGTTTCCATACCATTTATTGGCCAATCATGTTAATGGCGCTTGATTTACCATTACCTAAGAAAGTTTTTGGTCATGGTTGGTTATTAATGAAAGACGGCAAGATGAGTAAATCTAAAGGAAATGTCGTTTATCCCGAAATGTTAGTGGAACGTTATGGTTTAGATGCTTTGCGTTACTACTTATTACGTGCGGTACCATTTGGATCTGATGGCGTCTTTACTCCAGAAGATTTCGTTTCGCGTGTGAACTATGATTTAGCCAATGACCTAGGTAACTTATTAAACCGCACAGTTGCGATGATTAACAAATATTGTGGCGGTTTTGTTCCAGAGTATAAATCTCGTGTTACTGACTATGATGCGGATCTTTCTACAACTGCGGCTAATGTCATCAGTAAATATCATGAAGCGATGGACAATATGGAATTTAACCTTGCTTTAGGCGAAGTGTGGAATTTGATTTCTCGTGCAAATAAATATATCGATGAAACTCAGCCATGGATTTTAGCAAAAGCTCCTGAACGTAAAGCTGAATTAGATTCTGTTATGATTCACTTAGCCGAAGTATTACGTATTGTCGCCATTCTTTTACAACCAGTGATGACCAATGTACCAAATCAAATCTTTGAACAACTTGGTATTAGTAATGCAAGTAAAGAATTGACTGATTTACGTTTTGGTGAGTTCCCTAAAGATACAAAAGTGGTCGAAAAAGGTGTGCCAATCTTCCCACGTCTCGATGTAGAACAAGAAGTTGCTTATATTCAAGAAAAGATGGCTCAAGGTGTGCCAAGTGTTGAAGAAAAAGTCAATTGGAACCCTGAAGAAACAGAATTAGTAAGTGTGAAAGAAAAGCAAATTAAATATGATGATTTCGATAAAGTAGAATTAAAAGTCGCTGAAGTTATCGATTGCCAACGTGTGAAAGATGCCGACAAGTTATTGCAATTCCGCTTAGATGCAGGGGATAAGCAAGACCGTCAAATTCTTTCAGGTATCGCAGCGTTCTATCCAGATCCAGCTGCTTTAATCGGTAAAAAAGTGGTAATTGTCGCAAATCTTAAACCACGAAAAATGCGTGGAGAAATCAGCCAAGGGATGATTTTATCTGCTGAAGATAGTCAAGGACGCCTACAAATTGTAGAAGCTCCTGAAAACATGCCAAATGGTTCGATTATCGCTTAATTCTTTATCCATTTAGATTTTTGACTAGTCATTCATTTTGAGTGGCTAGTTTTTTTACCTTTAGAACGCATTCCGGATAACCTTAGCTTTCTCGGTATCAATCAACTAAATACTCGGAAAATTCGCCCTCCTGCTTAAGAAAATCTCCTTTCATCTGATTTTCTCAGCGGTAGGTAACACATGAATTTTCTCGTATTTGACCAAGTTGATTGATAACCTTTTGCTTGTAGCTGATCGACCCTTCTCACAACCTTGATAGACGGTGTAAATCGACTAGCTACTTCGGCGTAAGACATTCTCGTCTGGGAAAGTCTTAACTTCTCGGACTTTCCCGACGTGTTGGACAAACTTATCCGCTCGTAGCTAACCAAGTCGATTTACAACCTTATTAGACGGTATTCGAAGGGTAGCTACATCGCATCTAAGCCGGACTGCCTAGGAAAATCTTTAAACATAGTGGATTTTCCAGTCATTCCTGACAACCTTAGCTGCTTGTAGCTGATCGACCCTTCTCACAACCTTATTTTTTTGTTTCATTTGTTAACGTTTTCTGTGAGTGTTGGTTGTTGTCAGGTTTGCATTTGTTTAGTATAATGACAATGTAATAATTCATGAGGGAGTAACTGGCAGTAGGAATACTGTGGCAACATCACCAGCAAGAAAGAAATTTCTGGTGTTGCCTTAATTAGTGAGACTTATGTATGTATTTTTTTGCATACACAGGTCTATTTTTTTTAGCAAGAAATAGGCTTGTGGAATTTAGCAACCAGTTCAAGTAATTGGTTAGCGAGAATTTTGAAGGAGGAACATATGTCAGAACAACAAAAACAAGCACAATTGCATGAAGCTTTTTATGCAAAAAGTGTCGATGAGGTCACACAGGCGTTAGATACAACTCTTGATGGCTTAACTTCTAGTGAGGCAAAGGCGCGTTTAGCAAAATTTGGCCCAAATGAACTAGAAGAAGGTAAGAAAAAAAGTATGCTACAAAAATTCATCGAGCAATTTAAAGACTTGATGATTGCTGTTTTATTAGTAGCTGCAATTATTTCTGCCGTTGTTTCACATGAAGTAGTGGACTCATTAATTATCTTAGCGGTGGTTATCATTAACGCCATCATGGGTGTGGTGCAAGAAGCCAAAGCCGAACAAGCCATTGAAGCTTTAAAAAAAATGTCTACACCAAATGCGAATATCGTTCGTGATGGTCATCCGATGACAGTCAAAAGTGATGAATTAGTACCAGGTGATCTAGTATTACTAGAAGCAGGGGATATTGTTCCTGCAGATATGCGCTTGGTTGAAGTAAGTTCATTGAAGATTGAAGAAGCAGCTTTAACCGGTGAATCAGTGCCAGTTGAAAAAGAATTAATCGTTTTAGAAGATGCTGAAGTGGGTATTGGTGACCGTGTGAATATGGCTTACTCAAATAGTAATGTCACTTATGGTCGTGGTAAAGGGATTGTTGTTAACACTGGTATGGATACCGAAGTTGGTAAGATTGCCGGAATGTTAGCTCAAGCCGATGAAACAGAAACACCATTAAAACGTAACTTAAACGAATTAGGTAAATTCTTAACAGCTGCGATTGTCGTGATTGCGGTAATTATGTTCTTTGTTGGTATTTTCTTCAACAATACTTCATGGGCAGATATGTTATTAACTTCTATCTCACTTGCCGTTGCAGCGATTCCTGAAGGTTTACCTGCCATTGTTACGATTATCCTAGCGCTTGGTACACAAGTCATGGCCAAACGTAACGCTATGATTCGTAAATTACCTGCCGTAGAAACATTAGGGGCTACTGATATTATCGCTTCTGATAAAACAGGTACACTAACCCTTAACCAAATGACGGTTGAAAAATTATATGTGGATAACCAACAATTTGCAGTTCATGATGAATTTGCCAATGATCATATGGCGATTAAAGTAATGAACTTTGCCAATGACACTAAATTTTCTCAAGAAGGCACTTTAATCGGGGATCCAACAGAAACTGCCTTAATTCAATTTGGTTTAGATCAAGGCTTTGATGTGAAGGCTGCATTAGTGGCTGAACCTCGTGTGGCTGATCTACCATTTGACTCTGATCGTAAATTGATGTCTACGGTTCACCAATTAGCAGATGGCAAATACTTAGTTGCTGTTAAGGGTGCGCCGGATGTCTTATTAACTCGTACAACACAAATTTTAATGGATGGTCAAGTACGTCCATTACAACAAGCAGATAAAGACAATATTTTAGCCAATAATAAAGACATGGCCCAACAAGCTTTACGTGTCTTGGCGATGGCTTATAAGATTGTAGATGAAATGCCAGAATTAGTCAGCGAAACACTTGAAAATGATTTAGTATTCGCTGGTTTAGTGGGGATGATTGACCCTGAACGTGCTGAAGCTGCTCATGCTGTTAAAGTGGCCAAAGAAGCAGGTATTCGTCCAATTATGATTACTGGTGACCACCGTGATACAGCTGAAGCAATTGCCGCACGTCTTGGGATTATTAAAGAAAAAGACGATGCTGCTGTATTAACTGGGGCTGAATTAAACCAAATGTCTGATGAAGAATTTGCGCAAAAAGTAACCCAATATTCAGTGTATGCACGTGTATCTCCTGAACATAAAGTACGTATCGTGAAAGCATGGCAAAAAGCTGGTAAAGTCGTAGCGATGACCGGTGATGGGGTAAACGATGCCCCTGCCTTAAAACAAGCGGATATCGGTATTGGTATGGGGATTACTGGTACGGAAGTTTCTAAAGGGGCTTCTGATATGGTCCTTGCTGATGATAACTTTGCGACAATTGTTGTGGCTGTTGAAGAAGGACGTAAAGTATTCTCTAATATTCAAAAAGCCATTCAATATCTATTGGCTGCGAACTTAGGGGAAGTTTTAACCTTATTCTTAGCGACACTTTGGGGGTGGGATACGTTATTACCAATTCACCTATTATGGATTAACTTAGTAACTGATACTTTCCCTGCCATTGCTTTAGGTATGGAACCAGCTGAAAAAGGATTGATGTCACACAAACCACGTGGTAAGAATTCAAACTTCTTCTCTGGTGGGGTATTGAGTAGTATCATTTACCAAGGTATTTTAGAAGCGGCTTCTGTATTATTCGTATACTGGGCAGCAATTCAATGGCCAGATCACACCGCAGCTAATACACCAGGTATGTCTGCGGCGGCTTTAAGTCAATTACAACATGCCGATGCGTTAACCATGGCCTTTGCAACATTAGGATTAATGCAACTATTCCACGCATTTAACGTGAAGTCGGTTCATCAATCTCTATTTAAAGTGGGTGCCTTTAAAAACCGCGTCTTTAACTGGGCGATACTATTATCATTTGCTTTAATGATGGTCATTATTGTTGTACCAGGATTAAATGATATCTTTAGAGTTTCTCACCTTGATTTATATCAATGGGGAATTGTTCTAGGTACTTCATTTGCGATTATCCCAGTTGTTGAAATTGTCAAAGCCATTCAACGTGCAATGGGTAAAGACTAATCAAACCTTTTCGCTACTAGTTAGGATATCTAGCTAGTGGCGTTTTTTTTATCTGAAAAATATGCTAAAATAAACTCATTACGAAAAGGAGAGAATTTATCTATGCGTGTCGATTTAGGATATTATATTCAAATGATTAATCAAATTATTCAAGATACAGAAGCCGTTGGGGAAAAGATGAATCCCAAATTTGAAGAAGTGAAAAAAGCAATAGAAGACAATCAACTGGCCTCCTTATCTTCTGAGCAATTGGCTGAGATTTTAGCTACTTTTAATGAAGGAACGCAAACATATAAAGAATACTTAGCCAAATTACAAGGACTCAAAGCACCGGCTAGAGTGATTGGTTTGCATAAAAAATTAGTAGCTGCTTACCAAAAATATGTGCAAGGTTGCCTAGATATGATTGCCAGCCTTGAAGGTGAGGTAGATGTGGACGCCTTTAATCAAGCTGAGCAACACCAAGATGAAGCAACAGACACCATTGCTTTTGCGATTCAACGGATGACGATGCTTTTGATGAAACGTTAATGATAAAAGCACTTACAAAAAAGGAGAAAAATCTAATCTAAATATTAGTCAGTTTTTAGGATAAATTGTTTTACCTAGTATATAATAATCACATAACCAACAATAACCTTTTTATTTTTCATTTTACTCCTTAGTTGAGTAATTACTCCTTTTTCCGCTAGGCCTAACCAACCTAGTGGTTTTTTTTTATTTGAAATGTAGCCAATCAATGTGAATATTTGTTTTTGATTTATACTAGGCTACATTATACATAATCAAATAATCATTTTAATCTTTATTAGATAATTTTTTAGTAAATTCTTCATACATTATGTACTACTGTTTCCAAATAATAATAAAGCAATTACTCCTTTTAACAAGAAATGGGTGAAAAATAAATTTTTGGCGGTATTTTGACTTCAATAATCTTGTCAAATGACCGATGTAATTATGTGTGGTTACTACTTTAAGTTACATTGTAAGGGGATGCATAAAGGGAACCATTGTTGTATGCTGCATAATTGGAGGAATGTAGAAAATGAAGACAAATCGAAAGAAAAAACGTTCAATAAAAGTAAAATTAACGTTAACTATTATACCCATTGTCACTATTTTATTATTAATATTAGTTGGACTTTCCTATTCTATTTCTAGTAAAATGTTGCAAAGGGATGCTAACGATTTACTAGAGTCATCGGTTAAAAGTCAAGCAACTAGAATTGAGTCTTGGCTTAATGAAAACTTGTCTGCTTTTCAAACTGCAAAAAAGACTATTGAAACAACGAATCCGTCACTAGAACAACTACCAAGAATCTTAGATGGATACTATAAATTTGATTCTGATTTTCCAGATGGTTTATTTATTGCTGATAATCAAGGACATTTTTATAAAGCGAGTCAATCTGATATTGAAGTGAGTAATCCGACTTCTGAAATTTGGTTTAAAGAAGGTATGACACATGTAAATATGGCATTTGGTACACCACATAAACAAGGAAATGAGGAAGTGATTAGCGCTTCTGGAATTATTAATACTCCGGGTGACCCACTAAAGGTTATTGCTGGTAATTTAACTTTAGATCGCGTATCTACTATTGTAAATTCTTTTATTAGTATGAAAGGTGCAAGTGCCTTTTTATACGATCAAGAAACACAAAAAATAGTGGCTGACCGTGAAAAATCATTTGTATCTCAAGTTCTTGGACAATCAAATCAGCCTAAATTTTATCAAGCTATGTCTAAAGAATTAAAGAAAAACGCTGAAGTTAGTCTTAAAATTGATGGTAATCTAGCTGTTAGCCGAAAAGTTAATGGTACAAATTGGGTGTTAGTTAGCTATATTCCTGAAAAAGTAATTTTAAGCGGTTTATCAAAATTACGTTTAATTATGGTTATTATTAGTGTATTTTCAGTTTTAGCATTAGGAATATTGATTGAACGTATGACAAATCGAGTGGTAAAACCAGTGAAAGATATGACGTCTGTAATTAAGACGATGGCAGATGGTGATTTTACTGTTTCAGTGAATAATAATGGTGATGATGAAATCGCTGAGATGGGGCACAGTATTGAAGGTTTTATTCAATATATGCGTAATATGATTCAATCTATCACTCATATTTCAAGTGGATTGCAAGAACAAGCAAAAACTAGTGAAATGATTTCTAGAGATATGTACGATGCATCAGAAAGTCAATCTGTTTCAATGGATGAGTTGAATAACACAGTAGATCAACTTTCCCTTTCTGTTAATGATATTGCAGAAAATGCGATGCAACTTGCACAAATTGCTAATGATACAAAACAAAATAGTAATTTAGTGGAAGAAAAAATGAACGAAACAGTTGAAATTTCTGAAAAAGGTCGTTCAGAAATGCAACAAGTAGTAAATGCTATGCAAAATATCCAACAAAGTATTAATGATTTAGAGAGCTCGATTGGTCGCGTGGGTACTGCATCAAGTCAAATTGTTCAAATTATTCAAATTATTGGTGAAATTGCCCATCAAACAAACTTATTGTCTATTAATGCCTCTCTAGAAGCGGCTAGAGCTGGTGAAGCAGGAAAAGGTTTTGCTGTAGTAGCTACCGAAATTAATAAGTTAGCAAAAAATAGTGCAGATTCAGTTTCTCAGATTACAAATTTAATTTCGGAAGTTAATACTTTAGTTGAAGAAGCAGTGACGCAGGCAAATCACAGTTCAGATGATATATTAAATAGCTCTCAATTAATACGTACTGCAGTGGATAGTTTCGATTCGATTTTCCAAAATATTCAACAAACCAACCAATTAATTCAAGATGTAGTTGATAAAATTGATTTAGTCGATCAAGTAGCGACCAACGCTGCAGCTATCTCAGAAGAACAGGCTGCTAGCTCAGATGAAATTCATGCTACTTCCGAGACTACATTAACTCAGGCAAAACACATTTCTAATCATAGTAAAAATGTGGCGACAGAAGCTCATAAACTAGCTGATTCTTCACAACAATTAGCTAATCAAGTGAAACGCTTTAAAGTATAGATTGGAGTGATTTTGGTGAAGAAATATGTTCAAATAATATTATTAGCTTGTTGCTTTTTGTTCATCTTATCAGGTTGTGGATCAAGTAATGATAGTAAAAGTGCAAGTGGTCAAAAATATTTAATGCTTGTGCAAAATGATACAGATGGTTTCATTAAGCAAATTATGGATGCTGCGAAAACACAAGCACAAAATCAGGGAGCAGAATTAACAATTAAAAGTGCTGATGGCTCTAGTGAAGTACAATTGGCACAGCTAAAACAAGGTGTTAAGGAAAAATATGATGCTATTCTATGCAGACCTGTAGATGCTGATACAGCGCAAGAGATGGAAGCTGTTGCTAAAGAGATTCCAATTGTATTTTTCAATGCTAGACCAAGTAATGATTTATTGATGCCAAATCGATTTATTTATGTTGGTTCAAGTGAATTGGCTGCAGGAAAATATCAAGCAGAGTACATTTTAGAGAAGTTAGGTAGTCGTGATGAAATTAATGTGATGATATTACGAGGAGAGAATGGTAATTCAGCAGCACAAGAAAGAACTCTCGCTCTAGAAGAAACGTTAAAAGAATCTGATAAAAAAATAAATTTTGTTTTCAATGATACTGCAAATTGGGATGCTGATACTGCTAAAAAGATGGTAGAAGTATTCTTACGCACTAAGCAACCGGTGGATGTAGTCGCATGTAATAACGATGTGATGGCATTAGGGGCATTGGAAGTATTTGAACAAAATGGACTAAAACCATTGATTGTTGGGATTGACGCAACTACAGAAGCTCAATCCGCAATCAAAGAAGACCGTATGCAATTTAGTGTCTTACAATCAGGTAGTCAACAAGGGGAATATATGATTAAGGCTGCTAATCAACTTGTTAATAAGAAAAGGTTAAAAGATATTAAGTATGCAAACAAGCAAGAAACAGCTATATGGGTTCCTTTATCAAAAATTGATAAATCAAATGCACAATAACGAATTGTCAAAAATATAAAGATAAATAATAGAAATACAATCCGAATGTTCATTAATGATTTTATTGAACATTCGGATTGTTGTCTTTTATTAATATGATATTTAAAAATCGTCAAGAAATACTTTTGGAAATTTTTGTTCAGGTATTTTTGTAATATCTTTTTTATAGGGAGTAGTATTGAAGCAGCAGTGGCTATTATTATTCACTTAGCCGTTCTCTCAATTGAAGATCTTGATTGTTTTTACGCAAATCACGAAACTCCGCTGCAGCTGTGAATAGAATATCACTGGATGAATTGACTGCTGTTTCGATAGCATCTTGGATTACTCCGATAATAAAGCCTACACCAACTACTTGGATAGCAATATCATTTGAAATACCAAATAAACTACAAGCTAATGGAATCAAGAGTAAGGAACCACCTGCAATGCCGCTTGCACCACAAGCACTTAAGGCTGACAGGATACAGAGAATAAGGGTCAAAACAGGCGATACTTGAATTCCTAATGTGTGTACAGCCGCTAGAGTCATTGTAGAAATCGTGACGGCAGCCCCTCCCATATTGATTGTTGCTCCTAATGGCAAGGAGATTGAGTAAGATGATTCAGTTAAACCTATCTTCTTAGCCAAAAGCATGTTGATAGGTATATTGGCTGCTGAACTTCGAGTGAAAAAGGCGGGAACTGCACTATTTTTTAAGCAATAGAAAACAAGGGGGTAAGGGTTTTGACGAATCAAAAAGTAAACCATGATAGGATAAACAATCAAAGCGACTGTCAACATAGACCCAATTAAGACTAAGAGTAGTTGACCATATTGAAGTAACCCCTTTAAACCAGTAGTAGCAACTGATTGGAAAACTAAACCAAAAATACCAACTGGTGCAAATGAGATTATGAGTTGGACAACGAGTGTAATCGCCTGTGCAATTTCATGAGTTGCTTTTTTGACAGCAGGACTAGCTAAGCGTAAAGCAAATCCAATTAATGCTGACCAAAAAAGGACTGCTAAATAGTTACCATCAATCATGGCTTGTAAAGGATTTTGTACAATATTGGTTAAAATAGTATTTAAGACCTCATTTAAGGATTGAGGGGCTGTTTGTTTTCCAGCGGTATGTTGTAAAGCGATTGTAACCGGAAATAGAAAACTTGCTAATACTGCAACCATCGACGCTAGCAATGTTGCGGTTAAATATAAAGTAATGACTGGTTTGAGATAACTCTTTTTTTCGCTATTATGTTGGGAAATAGAGGATAAGATTAAAATAAATACAAGAATTGGAGCGATGGCTTTTAGGGCACTAACAAACAGATTCCCAAAAATAGTAATAAAAGTCCATTTAGGCAAAAACATTCCAAAAATAATTCCGAGCACTATCCCTAAGGCTATTCGCTTAATTAGAGATAAATCTTTTAAAAATTCTAACAAGAGGCATCCACCTTTCAGATTTTTACTGAATATATCATGAAAATGAACAAAAATGAAGAAGTTCACTATTTTTTTAATCTAATTCTAATTTGTCGTTGAGAGATATTTTGCTCTTAACAAACACACAAAAACGCACCTACTAAAGCAGTAGATGCGTTTTTTGAGAAGAATTAATGTTCAAAATTATCGACATAATTGCGATAATAATCAAGTAAATCTTCTTTTAATTTTTGATATTCCTCTTCAGTATACTCTTTATCTTTTAACGGAGCATAAAATTTAGGCATGTCTAAGTCTTTACGTAATCTATCAAGTACTTCTTGTAATGTCATTTGTTTGTCCACCTTAGAATAAGTCATATAATTTATAAAGTTTTTCAAAGCATACATTCATGCGTTCAAGATGACTCGCTAACAATTCATAATCATCCTTATCATGGAATAGAATTTGTTTCAATTGGAAATAAAAATCATCGAATGCATTGATATAGTTGCTGATTTCATCTGTTTGTAACTCAGTAAAGGTATCACAGCGAAGATATAGTTTTTCAGCAATTGCATAGACCTCAGCGGTAGTCAAGATAACGAGATTTTCATTATAGCGTCGACTTTGAACGAGTTCTAGTAAAGATTGACATTTATTATAGATATTTGAGGCATCTTTCACTAATAATTCTACGGGTGTTTTTGAAAACATTCAGCTTCATCCTCTCTATACAAATTTGACACAAACTGCTTCTGGTGCAAAGACATCTTTTTGCAGTAAGGTTAATTTTCCGGTTTGGGCATCACGTTGATATAAAGTAAGATTATCAGAATTTTGGTGTGCACAAACTAAAAATTCTTCACTTGGATTTAAAGAAAAGTCGCGAGGGAAGTCACCATAAGTATCTACGCGTTCAATAAAGGTTAAGCTACGTCCATCTTCAGCAATCGCAAAGACAACAATTGAGTTATCGCCACGGTTAGAACCATATAAGAATTTGCCGTCTTTCGTTACTTTAACAGCAGAACCACTATTAAAACCTTCGTAATCAGCAGGTAATGTTGGGTAAGTGGCCAATACTTCAAAATGACCATCGGCACGATTATAAGCTAAGACACTAATGGTACTATTTAATTCACCGAATAAATAAGCGATATCTAGTGTTGGATGGAAAGTGAGATGTCTAGGGCCAGTTTTATCGGCTACTTTTAATTTGCTTGCTAAACTTAATTTGCCATCAGCACTTAAATCATAAGTATAAACAGTATCAGTTCCTAAATCACAAGCAACTAGGCGATGGTCAGGTGTTAAATCGGCATAGTGCGCATGAGGTTTGTCTTGGTTTTCGTGGCTACCAGTCGGATCTGTATGGGTTACTTCGTCGGTTAACGTTAAGCTACCATCTGCTTCAATTTTATAAACAGCAACTTGGCCTTTATGGTAATTTGCGCTAAAGACTAATTGGCGATCTTCATCCACCGCTACATAGCAAGGAGAAGCTCCTGGAGAAGTAACCGTATTCAATAGTTTGCCATCTTTTGAATAACTAGCGACACCGCCATTGCCATCTACACTAGTTACATTATATAAATTTCCTTTTTCGCTCAAAGCAACAAATGTAGGACCACTTTCTTTAGTAAACAAAGTTAAATTTGTTAGTTCTTTCTTGTCTGTATCTAGTTCCACGGTATAGATACCTTGACTTTTCTTTTTTGTATATGTGCCTAAAAAAATCTTTTCTTGCATAATCAGACCTCCAATAACTTTTATAAAAATATTGTACCATAAAAAACATGAATTTACTCATATGAAATGAAATATGATATAATAAAGAAAAATTAGAGAACAGAGGGAATGTTTAATGGCACAAGCAAAGATTATTTCAATTGGTGAAATGGTAGCAACAACCACCGAAAATATTTTAATTTTATTTGGCAAAAAAGCCACATCAGTTTTAAAAGATTATGCGGTGATTCAAGAATTTATCAATGAAGAAGCGAAAATCGTTCCTGGGATGGAGTTAAAATTTGGCAATCAAGTGTATCATGTAGAAAAAGTGGGAAATGCAGTGGAACATAACATGCATGAATTGAGTCATGTCAATATTTCATTTAATCCAGTTGATGAAGATAAGATGATTTCAAGCATGATTTATGTCAAACCTTATGTATTCCCTAAATTATCAGAAGGAATGATGATTACCTACGAAGAATAGGGGGAAAAGAGCATGCAGGAATCAAAGCATCAGGGAAAGATTTCTTGGTTTTGGCGATGGTTTCTAAATAATCAGATGACAGCTGTATTGCTAAATATCTTATTATTTTTATTAGTAGTCTTTACATTTACCAAGGTTTCGTATTTATTTGAGCCAGTTTGGCAATTTTTAGCTGTTGTGGGCTTACCGATTATTATGGCCGGCATTCTTTATTATTTGATGAATCCGCTCGTGGACTTGTTAGAAAATAAAGGAGTGAAGCGCGTTTATAGTATTATTGGTTTATTTATTGTCGTGATTGCCTTGATTGTTTGGGGAATAGTCGTCATTATCCCTAGCATCCAATCTCAGACGATGAGTTTTATCAACCATCTACCTGGATATATTGAAACCATTCAAAAAGAAGGAATGAAATTTTTCAATGATCCAACTTTGAATAAATTAACGACCGAGTTTCAAGATTCAGGTCAGAAATTACTTGATAATATTACTGATTTGGTCAAAAACTTATCGACTGTCACGATTAAAAATATCGGCAGTTTCTTTGGCGCTTTGGCAACGATTGTGATCTCGTTAATCACCATGCCGTTTATTTTGTTTTATTTATTGCGCGATGGTAAGAATTTAGGGCCCTATATCGTACAATTTTTACCAACCAAATTACGTCAACCAACTTTAAAAATTTTAAGTGAAGCAAATGATCAAATCGCTTCTTATATTCGAGGACAATTAACGGTGGCTTTTGCTGTGGCGGTAATGTTTGTCATTGGTTTTTCTGTGATTGGCTTAGATTATGCGATTACTTTAGGTGTGATTGCTGGCTTTTTAAATTTGATTCCCTATTTAGGATCCTTTTTAGCGATGGTACCTGCGATTATTTTAGGAATTGTAGGCGGCCCTATTTTATTAGTGAAAGTCTTAGTCGTGTTTGTGATTGAGCAGACGATTGAAGGACGTTTTATTTCACCATTAGTTTTAGGCAGTCAATTAGCCGTTCATCCAATTACAATCCTATTTGTATTATTAACTTCAGGAAAATTATTTGGCCTAGTCGGTGTGGTTTTAGGGATTCCGACCTATGCTGTATTAAAAGTAGTGATTAGCAATATCTTTCAATGGTATCAAGCACGTTCACGATTGTATGAAGAAATTGAAAACTCAGATGAAGGATAAAAAAAGAGGTTCTGCGATATTTTGCAGGACCTCTTTTGGTATTGTTAACTCTATGCAGCTTTTTTGAAAGCTTTAACGCCACCGATAATGTGTGTTGCTTGGAAACCATTGTTACGTAAAAATTCAGCAATAATCTCTGAACGACGACCTGAATGGCTAAGTACGTAATATTGTGTTTCAGCGTTTAATTCATTTAAGCGGTTTGGTAAGCTAGTTGTAGGCATGGCAACAGTATTTGGTAAGCTAAATTCTGCAATCGCCGCTTTGTCGCGAATGTCTAATACGACCACATCTTCATTTCCTACAATTGCTTGAAAATCTTGAATAGTAATTGAATGCATGACTCTACCTCCTAGATATATTTTTATTTTCAAAAAGTCAACATCATAATTAAAGTAAAGAGAACTAAAATCTTTCTCTTTATGTTGAAACATTTTAGGAGATTTTGAATGAAATTGCAAGTAATTT
>JGI24708J26588_10001614_pt1 | contig 17760 bp, 19 predicted proteins | sample BioPla1DNA2_FD_26588 | JGI IMG/M metagenome (IMG submission 26588) | reverse complement strand
CTCAACGGAAGTCCGGTTGGCTTTAGATTTAGCAAATGAATTATGAGTGTAGTGGCACAGATACACTGTGATATATGCAAAGACTGCAAAACTATAGTAAGGAGCTATATTGCACGCTTGGCGTCATGTTCCATATCACTACTTTTAATAAAAGCAAAGCTATAAAAAGCATCGAGTTTTTTAATGAAAAAAGCTTCTTCAATTCCATTCTGATTAGTGGGATAATAATGTTCACCGCCTATCCAAAGTAGTCTAAATACATTTGCTCCATTGAATTTACAATTGCGCCGTCTGAATTCTCTTTTTTACCCTTTGCAATCTTTATTAACTTACCTTTCTTTAGGAACAATATATTATCTGCTAAATTTTCAATATCGGATACAATATGAGTTGCTAGAATTATGATTTTATCCTTGCCCATATCCGCCAACANCTGCTTAAATCTTACTCGCTCCTCTGGATCAAGTCCCGCAGTTGGCTCATCAAGAATTAAAATTTCAGGATCGTTCAGGAACGTTACCGCTATTCCAAGACGCCGCTTCATTCCGCCAGAGAATCCCCCAACTTTCTTCTTCTTATAATTGCTTAAATTCACATTGCCAAGGATTTCGTTAATCTGATCTTTACCCAGCTTAACATCCTTTAAAATGGCAAAATAATGCAATATTTCTACTGCATTGAATGTAGGATAAAACCCCAATTCCTGAGGCATAAAGCTAAGTATTTTTCTAAAATGGGGGCCTTCTTCATAAATATCCTTACCGTTATAAAGAATACTACCCGATGTCGGCCGTATAATATCAGCAATGCATTTCATCAATGTTGACTTTCCGGCTCCATTCGGACCGAGTAAACCGTAAATTCCCGGCTCTAATGTAGCAGAAAAACTATCGAGCGCAGTTATATCTTTATATTTTTTCGTAACATTATTAAATGTTAACTCCTTTTTTTCCATCTTAAAGCCCTCCTCCATAAAATTTTGATGAAGCCAATGTGCATATGCTAAAGCTAACAAAAAAGATTCCGCTACATACAAATAAACGATTAGTCGGGAAAGAAAGCAAATTCCCATAATCGAATTTTGTTAAATATCGTTCAGGTTGTGTCAGCGCCAGAGGGAAGTACATTCGCACTGCTGCAAATATGCTAACGATATTAAATTTATGACTGTTAGTTAGGACAATGATTATATAAGATGTTCCTGCAAAGAACAGGAACGATAGAACCATCAATGGAACTAGTTTTTTAGCTTTTATTGAAAATATCGACACAATCCCAATAACGAAGATAAGCGCCATGAATCGCATTAGATTAGCTAATACCATCGCCATAAAAATATTTATTCTAAATCCGCAAAATTGAAAATGCGGTATAGCTTGAATTGGTATGAATAAGTTTGTAACTTTAAATGCTAAAATCGCAACTAGAAGCTCTGTAATAAAAACGGCTAAACATAGTATGAAGATAATAATAGCCAATGCTGCCGTCTTATGAAAGTATAATTTACTTCTGCCATTAGGCGTGCTATATACATTGTCCGATATTTTATATGTTGACTCACTTGTATAACAAAATGCCGCTATAAATGCAGCCCACATTATAAATAATGTACTAAACACAGTGCTTCCCCATGTCATATGGAACATCTCAAAACTTCCTTTAGCATTTACAGAATCAAAAATAGGTATATTAATCTTGTTGTTATAAATGGAAATTGCCTTTTTATTAAAGCGGTATATGTAAGTGTTTCCTTGAGCTTTAGCACTTTGCATTTCGTCATGTAATTTTTCCACCATTAATGTCATATCACGGTCAAATGTCGATTGGCTGTATCTTGCTTGTTCAATATAATTATACATTATAATATGGTCTTCCATGAGTGTTTTCCCATAATCTCCAGGCGGGTAGGGAGGATCGTTCGGTATAAAAACGAATTCAAACATATCGTTTTGTTTTTGCTCTAAGTCAAAAATGTATTGGCTAGTTGGCGACTGCGGAGCCTCGGCAAAGAACTTCTTATTACCATCGGGCGACATTGAGTATATGGGAATTCCATATACAACCATAAAGATATAATAGCCAATTAGAATAGCAGTACTTNTAAGAAATAATTTGTTGCATATAATCTTTTTAATCTCGAATTTGATTTGTTGCATGTATAGCCTCCTACCTCTAAATGCTTAATTCAATATATCTAGGATTCGTTCCATCTAAATCAATACAATAATACTCCGATCCGCTCTTGATAGGATTCGATACCCTAATGACCATGAAGTCGGTATCTGTAAAGTGAAACGGAGGATTAATGCTTAATGATTGTCCCTCAACATCTTCAAGATTTAGGAATTCGCTAACCTTTTCCGAATTAGGTTCATACTTATATAAAATATCATCCTTATCAAACTCAACGTAGAATATATTACCATCCACAATGGAAAATAGATAACAATCCTTTACAAGTTCTTCAGAGTTTTCACCGTTTATATCGCATCTTTTCAAAATGCTAATATCATCTCTCCATGTTAAATAGTAGATTTTATCATCAAGGACTTGTGCATCTCTTGCGTGATCTTCTATCTTTTTAACATCCATAGTATCGAAGTTGACAAGTAGCATTTCTTGATTAATGTTGGTAATTATAGCCATGTTAGAATCGATTATTGCGGTACTTGTAGTCGTGATATCGCCCACTTCAATTGGCTCACTTGCCTCTTTCTTATTAGGGTCAATAATATAGAAGAAATTACATCCGCCCGCAAGAAGATTCCCATTATCTAAAATAAAGATAGAATAAATCTCCGTAGGCAAAGCGTACGTTTCCTTTGCAAAATCAGTAGAAAAATCGTTCTTATTTATGAGAGTACTCTTGCCGTCCTTTTCATAATACACCTCATTCTCTACTGCGTAATAAAACCCACCATCATATGAACGCAAGCTATTGCGTTTAGCCTTTTCATATGCTTCACAATCGAAATCATTGTGCTTGCATCCGATTATATCGCAATTATGATAAATAATTTCTTTATCTAAATCGGCTTTCATGGCATAATTAAATACGCAAGAACCGTCATATGTATATAATTCGGCGTTTAAAGGATAGTTTGTACGATAATCACCTTTGTATAAAGTTTTACTTTCATCATTATTAATTGTTTCGTTAGAGTCTAGACTGATATATTTTTCCTGAGAATTTGCACAGGAAGTTATAGTTAGCGACATAACTATTATCAATATCACTGCAATTTTATTCTTCATAATTTCCTCCTAAGAATTAAGATACAATAACTCGATGTTTATATGTGGAGTAAGATTCAATTTCATTAATACCTATAGCCTCTGAGGAAGGAATTAACACTACTTGGAATGCATAAGTTCCCTTTGAGGGTAAGGCTTCTTCATCTATAATATAGTCCAACACTCTTGTACCATTTAAGGTATTGAACTTAATAAACTTACAACCATTAAAAGCATTTAGAAGCTCCCCATTGCAAAAAACACCTGCGTAATAATCTACATTTAGAGTCTCGCCTAAGGAAGCTTTTATATTAAGGTTTTCATTTTCTTCATTAAGTATCACATCCTCAAACATATGATTTCCAGATAATTCGTAACCTGATTTATACCTAAATTCATAACCAATATCAACGGCGACTTCATTAAACTTTATATTGATATAGTCATCTTCCGTTGCAGTATGGAAGAAACCATCTTTTACTTCATACACATGCACCTCGGGTATATCGATACCTATATCGGGATTTGTTTCATAAGGTAGCTTATTCATAAAGAAATCCTCTGCAAAAGCTACTGCATCCTTTATAGACATTTCTTTATCTAATAACTTATAACTTTCATCTTTAAGCTCTGAAGTTAAATATGCAGCCTCAAGCTCAAATACATACATAGGTTGTCAGCCAGCGAGAAAAGATTCACCACCATTCAATCTAGTAGATTTGCCTTTATTAACTCGCGGCACAAGGTTTGGATTACCCATTAAAAGATATACATCGTCTATATCTATGCCATAAGTATCCGTTTCGTACATTAGTGCATAAAAGTCAAATTCTTGATTCAAATACCCCGACATATATTCTGAAAATTTAGGATGTGAAAACCTCGTTACATCTTCACCAGTATCTGGGTCTTCATATGTGTATGTTTCTGGTTCATCTCTATATAGAAAGTCACTTAGAATATATATATTATCTTCATCATATTGATGAGTCGGGGAAAGTCCCTTAGCTATTTCTACAAACTCATCTAGAAATTCTTTTCGAGATACAGGCTCAAATGGAGTAATTCTAATATTATGAATTTCCTCTATATTGGGGAAGTTAATATCAAAATTATTGAACTTTAGATTTTCATATTCCTTTTTCTTAATTTCATCAAGGTTTGTGGAGATATTATTATATATTTCGGGCAAAGTTTCAAGACCGCTATCATCAAAACCTATCTTATCTTTCTTATTAGAAAAGACGTTACACGATGTTAGCATTATCGCACATATTAAAATTGATATAATTCGTTTCATAAGTATACTCCTTAACAAACAAACTAGTACTCATTCTGTATTAAAGCGGTTATCCTTGAAAAAAGTGTAACACTCTTGACGCATACTTTACCATATAAGCTTGTATGTGTCAAGTGAAGTTTAAATAATTTTATCCTAACAATGAACAATAATCTTATAAAGTAAATATAGTGTATAGAAATAATAATTCGTGGTAGATATTGTTTTTTTGGTGATATCACGTTATAATATATATAGTTGCTTTAATTTTACCAATATAAGCTTAAAATTAATGACAAGGAGAAAGAAATATGTTTAAAGACTTAATGGACACGATTGGATTCGTCGGAAAGTATGATAATGAAGTTGGGGATGCCATGGCATCAGAGCTAAATCGCCAACGCAGGAACCTTGAACTTATAGCAAGTGAGAATATTGTATCTCCAGCTGTAATGGCGGCAATGGGGTCGGTGCTGACTAACAAGTATGCTGAAGGTTATCCGGGTAAGCGCTATTACGGTGGTTGCGAATATGTCGATATCGTCGAAACGATTGCTATTGAACGAGCTAAAGAGTTGTTCGGTGCTGAATATGCGAATGTCCAAACTCACTCCGGTGCACAAGCAAATACCGCCGTTTATTTTGCATTGCTTGAGCCGGGCGACACCGTGCTAGGCATGAATTTAGCGCATGGAGGGCATTTAACTCACGGTTCACCAGTTAACCTATCGGGTAAATACTTTAACTTTATACCTTATGGTGTCGAAGACGATGATAATAAAATCGACTATGATAAGGTAATGCAGATTGCCGTTGATAATAAACCAAAGATGATAGTAGCGGGCGCAAGCGCATATGCAAGGGAGATTGATTTCGAGCAGCTATCTAAAATCGCTAAAGCGGTTGGAGCTTACTTCATGGTCGATATGGCACATATTGCAGGGTTAGTTGCCGCTGGGCTCCACCAATCGCCCGTACCGTATGCGGATGTAGTAACCACAACGACGCACAAAACATTGAGAGGTCCACGTGGCGGCCTGATATTAGCGAAAGAGGAATTCGCAAGGAAGCTTAATTCAGCGGTATTCCCCGGAATTCAAGGCGGCCCGTTAATGCACACAATAGCAGCTAAGGCAGTTTGCTTTAAAGAGGCTCTTTCTCCAGAATTTAAGGAATATCAAAAGAATGTGGTCGCCAATGCTAAAGCACTTGCAGAAGGAATGCTTGAGAAAGGCTTTAAGCTTGTGTCGGGTGGAACGGACAATCATTTAATGCTTGTTGATTTGCGACCATTTAATATAACGGGTAAAGAGCTAGAACACAGACTTGATGAAGTATATATTACTGTAAATAAAAATGCAATTCCAAACGATCCGGAAAGCCCCTTTGTAACGAGTGGTATTAGAATTGGCACACCTGCCGTCACAACTAGGGGACTAGGCACTGATGATATGAAAACAATTGCAGAGTTAATATATCTCACGGCAGCTGATTTTGAAAATAGTGCCGATAATATTAGAAAACAGGTAAATGATATTTGCACAAAATATCCGCTTTATGAATAGAGAGGTTGAATTTAATGCCCTCACCATTGGCAGATAGAATTCGTCCCACCACCCTTGATGAGGTGGTGGGACAAACCCATATCCTAGGGGAAGGCAAGCCGCTCCGTAAAATTATCGAATCGGCAAGAATACCGAATATGATTTTTTATGGGCCTTCCGGAATTGGGAAAACGACTGTGGCAAGAATAATAGCGAACTCATCTAATATGAGAATGCACAAATTAAACGGTACTTCCGCCTCAATTGCCGATATTAGGGAAGTTGTAGCCGAGGTTTCAACATTCGCAGGTAGTAATGGGATTTTGCTATTCTTAGACGAAATTCAATACTTGAATAAAAAGCAGCAACAAAGCCTGCTTGAATATATAGAAAGTGGAGAGATTACCCTTATTGCCTCCACAACGGAGAATCCGTATTTCTATATATATAATGCAATACTCAGCCGTTCAACGGTATTTGAATTCAGCCCCGTAAAAGAAGAAGATATTGCATCTGCTCTAGGTCGTGCGCTAGAATTTATTCAAGATGACTTAAAGCGAGAACTCACTATCCATGATGGCGTAATAGAGCATATTTCTAAAGGATGCGGCGGCGATGTTAGAAAAGCTATCAATACAATTGAGATATGCGCATTATCAGCCGTGGCAAAGGATGGTGAATATCATATCACACTTGACCTAGCACGTGAATTAACGCAGCGCAGTTCAATGAGGTATGATCGGGATGGCGACGAGCATTATGATCTGCTATCCGCATTTCAGAAGTCAATTCGTGGATCTGACGAAAACGCAGCCTTGCACTATATGGCAAGGCTGATTGAAGCTGATGATTTAATTTCAATTTGTAGAAGATTACTTGTAATAGCCTCTGAGGATATTGGACTTGCTTACCCCAATGCTATTACTATTGTAAAATCTTGTGTTGATGCGGCGAATCAGCTAGGATTCCCTGAAGCGAGGATACCCCTTGCTCAAGCCGTGATTCTACTTTGCACAGCACCGAAATCCAGTACCGCAATTAACGCCATTGATGCCGCTATTGCCGATATACGTGATGGCAATACTGGCGATATTCCTATGCATATACGTGATAGCCATTATGGCGGCGCTAAAAAGATGGGCAGGGGAATAGAATATAAATACCCGCCTAACTACCCGAATTCCTATGTTGAGCAGCAGTATTTACCAGACTCTTTAAAGGATAGGAAGTATTATGAATTCGGCGATAATAAAATTGAAAGTGCGGCAAAAGCATATCGAAAAAGAATAACGAAATAATCCTATTCAAAGTTGCTTTCTATTAATTTTGTGGAATTTTCTGTTGAGTAGCGCCAATTGTCGATGTGACCATCATTTATGTAGTACCGCATTTCCCCAGCAGGATAAGCGGCATCGAACACATCTACAATTATCAGTTTTACCTTCATTTTATCGGGGATTATAGCTTTAATATAGACGCTAGCATGTTGCCCCACAGTAACATTTTCCTTTGGTTCAGCTAACCCCGCTAGATTTGGTGATAATTCAATAAAAATACCGTAATTTTCAACAGAACGGACAATTCCAGCAACAGTTTCACCCGCACTGAATTCACTTGCATTTTCCTCCCATGTGCCTAGCAATTCCTTATGTGTAAGGAACACACGGCCATTATCCTCTACCGACTTAACAATGGTAAAAATATCTTGACCGGGCACGAATCTATCGGACGGATGAGATATTCTTGATATTGATATTGCATCTATTGGAATTAGCGATGGAATTCCACATCCAATATCAACGAAACTACCGAATTGCTCTAAATGCGTTACTTTCGCAGGTATAACATCGCCCGGCTTTAGCTTTGTAATATAGTTTTTCATACAATCTAATTGTACTGATTTCCTTGACAATACAGCATAAAGCTCATCATTCTCATCACGCTTGAAATCAGTCACCCTAAAACAAACTGCCTTATTAACTTTTGAGATTAATGCTATATCCCGTGTAGTCCCGTCATCAATTCCGATAGCGCCCTCACTCCTAGGAATAATGCCTTTAATACAATCTAAGTCAACGATTAGATTGTGATCACTGTCGCATATTATAGCTCGCCCCTCTAGAATACGTCCAGTTAACATACATTCCTGTAAATTGCGCACAGATTTTAAAGCATTCTTGTTTTCAACGGTATCGAATAAAATTCCCTCAGGCATATAGTTCGACATTTTTCTACCTCCCGACACTGCAACATATTTGATAATAAAATGATTATCTGTAATAGTTATGCCGCATAGCGCAGAAATAGAATAGAATTGCCCAATAAACTACTCTCTATGAATTTTCAGACCGCCGAGTCCTGTCAATAATCTTGATGTTTCTTTAATTGCGGCATCATTTCCATAGACTTCAATTATTGCCTCAGTCCCGTATTCTACATCGCTATAATTGTAATTTCCTTTACTATTTACAGCAGGATTAATATTAGCGGCACCGCTACTTACTGGGAAATATGTTCCGCTGAAGTTAAGTGCCTCTACATTATATGGTGATAATATCCCCGTTCGACTATCATAGTCGAATGCGCCGATATTCTTACTATGGATAGAAATTTTACTAACATCGTCGATATTATGCTTAATCGCCCGAGCAGCCAATTCCGCTGCGTCAACGGAGGCAAATTCGGCAGTTATTTTTGTATACATTGAAGTTTCCCCTTTCCAAATCTTATCATGTTCCTATTATTCTAAATTAAATTCAAATTATTATAGAAAATATTTGCCTTTTAACCGCTAATAATGGTATAATACTATTCTAAGACAATTTTTTATTAAAGGAGAGACATATATGGATGTAAAGGTTGGCGATATTGTTCGCATGAAAAAGCAACATCCATGTGGATGCAGTGATTTTAAGATTCTAAGGATCGGAATGGACTTTAAATTAAAATGTCAGAAATGCGATAGGGAATTCATGATCCCACGAAATAAAGCTGTAAAAAGCATAAAGCATATCATAAAAGATGAAATAAATTAATTTTAGGAGAGTTTATATGTACGAAAAACTCAAACTTGCAGAAGAAAGATATAATGAAATTAGCGAGAAACTTACATTGCCGGATGTTATCAGCGATAACAACCAATACCGTGAATTGATGAAAGAATATAAATCGCTAACACCATTGATAGATACTTTCAAAGAATATACTAAGCATAAAGAAAGCTTTGAAGAAGCACATGAATTGCTTGATTCGGGCGGATTAGACAAAGACTTTAGGGAAATGGTTCAAGCTGAATACGATGAAAGCAAGCACAAGATGGAGGAGCTTAGTGAAGAGCTTAAAATCTTATTACTTCCCAAGGATCCGGACGATGATAGGAACGTTATTATCGAGATTAGAGGGGGAGCAGGTGGGGAAGAAGCCTCACTTTTTGCAGCTTCCTTATTGCGAATGTATAGTATGTATGCTGAAACAAAAAGATGGAAAGTAGAAATGATAAATGCCAATGAAACTGAACTTGGCGGTATTAAGGAAGTTAGCTTTAGTATTGAAGGTGAAGGAGCATATGCTAAGCTAAAGTACGAGAGCGGTGTTCACAGAGTACAACGTGTTCCCGAAACTGAATCGCAGGGAAGAATACACACTTCTACCGTTACAGTTGCAGTATTGCCAGAGGCGGAGGATGTCGAGATTGATATCAATCCTGCCGATATTCAAACGGACACATTCAGAGCTAGTGGAGCGGGCGGTCAGCACGTTAACAAAACTGAATCGGCAATTAGGTTAACTCACGTTCCGACTGGCATTGTAGTAGAGTGCCAAGATGAGCGGAGTCAGCATAAAAATCGTGATAAGGCGATGAAAGTTCTGCGGTCAAAGCTATATGAAGTGAAGCTTGCCGAGCAGCATGAGAAAATTGCATCTGAACGTAAGATACAAGTTGGTACTGGTGATAGATCCGAGAGGATACGCACATATAACTACCCACAAGGTAGATTAACCGATCATAGAATAAATCTTACTTTATACCGTCTTGAGGAAATTCTTGATGGTAATCTTGATGAAGTATTTGACGCTCTTGCTATGGCGGATAACGCATCGAAGCTTGCTTCGCAGGAGCAGTAATTATATTAATAATAGAAGGGTACTTTAAAACATATGCTTAACCCTAATGATACAAAGATTCTATCCACGAACGATGAAAATATTCGCATTGCTGCCCGACTAATACAAAATGGTGACGTTGTTGCAATGCCGACAGAAACCGTATACGGGCTTGCTGCCGATGCTACAAATCCTGATGCTATAAGACGAATTTTTAAAATAAAGGGGCGGCCGCAAGACAATCCGCTCATAGTTCATATTAGCGATATCTCAATGTTGGAGGAGCTAACTACAAATGCACCGCAAATTGCTTACAAATTAGCTAAGGCTTTTTGGCCGGGTCCGCTTACAATAGTCCTACCAAAATCAAAGCGAGTTCCGTATGAAATATCAGCTGGTCTTGACACCGTAGCAATTAGGATGCCGGATCATGATGTAGCGGTTCGGTTAATTAATGAGAGTGGCGTACCTATTGCTGCACCATCGGCAAACAAATCGGGCAGTCCTAGCCCGACAACGGCAAATCACGTGTATGATGATTTGAATGGGCATATTCCTATCATATTAGATGGTGGAAATTGCAAAATAGGATTAGAATCAACGGTAGTTAAAATAGAGAATGATGAAGTTATAATTTTAAGACCCGGCATCGTCACAATTGAGAATATAAAGGCAAATGGCTTTACAGCTAAACTTGCAAGTGGTGTATTTGAGCCACCTGACGATAATGCACCTACTGAATCACCTGGGATGAAATATAAACATTATTCACCAAAGGCTAAAGTAATACTAGTAGATTCGGATATTAATAGATTCGCCGAATATGCAAATAGCAACTTAAAAGATGGCGATTTTTGCTTGATTTTCGATGATGATATTGCTGAAATTCGCCTACCGCATCTAACATATGGCGGGAATTCACGTGAGCAAGCTGAACAGCTCTTTACAAAGCTCAGGGAGCTTGATAAATTAAATGCTAATAGAATTTTTGTAAGATGTCCTGATAAGGATGGCATCGGATTAGCGGTATATAACAGGCTGCTTCGCGCGGCAGGATTTGAGGTGGTTGTCATTGAATAGGGATTCCGATGTAAAGGTCATTGGCTTAACAGGACCGACAGGTTCCGGCAAAACAACTGTAAGTGAGGTATTTGCGGGTTCGGGATACTATATTATAAATGCTGATAAGGTTTCAAGGGATGTTATAGATAACACAAGTAGTTGCATAAAAGAATTAGCTGAGGAATTTACCGATGCTATTTTAAATAAAGATGGCACTCTAAACAGAAAAAAACTTGGAGAAATGGTGTTCAACGACAAAGCCAAACTTATTCATCTTGGCAGTATCGTATATCCTTATATAACGGCACGTATTTTAAAGACGATAAACACGCTTGAAAAAGAAGGTGTCCGTATGGTACTTCTTGACGCACCTACACTTTTTGAAAGCAATGCTGATGACTTTTGCAGTTTAGTTGTATGTGTAAATGCCGATGTAAAAAAGCGCCTAAACTATATAATTAAAAGGGATAATCTAACCGAGGAAGAGGCACTAAGCAGAATAAAATCTCAACCTGAATTTAGTTATTATGCAAAGAGAAGCGATTTCATATTACAAAACGATTCGGATATAGCAACATTGGAGTCAATGGCGAGCGAGGTAGCTAAGAAAATATGGGAGTACTACAATGCGGAAAGTACATAAACGGAGGAGGACGTCACGCTTTTTCCTAGTATTAATTTTATTAATAGGGCTAGTAGCGTTACTTTACGGCGATAAGCTTTATTATAAATTCGCATATCCAATTAAATATGAAGATATAATTGATAAATATGCTAAAGAAAATGGTGTTGAAAAAACTTTAATTCTAGCTATTATTAGGACGGAAAGCGGTTATGATAAGAATGCCGTATCTTCAGCAGGNGCATCGGGACTAATGCAAATGATGGAGGATGCCTTTGAGTGGACAAAATTCCGAATGAATGACGATAGCGACACAACATATGAAGAAATTTTTGATCCCGAGATAAGCATCAAATATGGGACATATATGCTAGCGCTCCTTTTAGATGAATATGAGCATGAGGAGGAGGCAATAGCAGCATATCATGCAGGCAGAACACGTGTAAACGGATGGCTATCCAATAAGGAATACAGTGAAGATGGCGTCACATTAGATATAATACCTATTAAAGAAACCAACCATTATGTATATAAAGTAATGAAGGCGTGGGATATATATAATAGCATGGTTTATGACATATAAGTTTTGGAAGGATGATTAAAATGGACAAAAAAAAGAGCGAGGCAAAAAGGTTAAAAGAGAAGTTATTAATTAACTATAAGAATTCTGGACTAACATTGAGTCATGAATTCATGGGTGAAACCGATGCTTTTTGCGAAGATTATAAGAGATTTTTAGATAAATCTAAAACCGAAAGGCAAGCGGTGATCACTTCAATAGCTATGGCTAAAGAGCGTGGATTCACCGAATATGAAAAAGGAAAGAAATATGCCCCCGGTGACAAGATATACTATAACAATAGGGGGAAGGCATTAATTCTTGCTGTAATTGGTGAAGATCCTTTTGAAGAAGGCGTAAGAATTTGCGCATCGCATATCGATTCACCAAGGCTTGATTTAAAGCAGCGTCCATTATATGAGGAATCGCAACTTGCACTGTTTAAAACGCATTACTATGGTGGCATAAAAAAATATCAGTGGACTGCAATGCCGCTATCACTACATGGTGTAATAATGCGTGCTGATGGAACAAGTGTCGAGGTAAATATCGGTGAGGACGATAACGATCCAGTATTTTGCGTTACCGATCTTCTACCTCACCTAGCACAGGAGCAAATGAAACGCACATTAGCCGAGGGGATAAAAGGTGAGGAACTGAACATTCTCATCGGTTCACGCCCGTTCAAAGATGATGAAATTAGTGAGAAGGTTAAACTAAATATTATTAACATTCTACATGAAAAGTATGGAATCGTTGAGGCTGATTTGCTATCGGCAGAGCTTGAGGCTGTGCCAGCGTTCAAGGCTAGGGATATTGGTTTTGATAGGAGCATGATCGGCTCATACGGGCATGATGATAGGGTATGTGCATATACATCTCTCATGGCGACACTAGAATGCGAAAAGCCTAATAAAACAATCGTGACTGTTCTAGCAGATAAAGAAGAAACGGGAAGTGATGGCAATACAGGACTCAAGTCAGCTTTTCTAAAATACTTTATTGCAGATTTAGCAGAACCTTATGGAATATTGGGTAGAACGGTTCTTTCCAATTCTGAATGCCTATCCGCAGATGTTAATGCGGCATTCGATCCCACATTCCCCGATGTAAATGAAAAGAGAAACTGCGCTTATTTAAATTATGGCGTCGTTGTAACTAAATTTACCGGTGCTAGGGGTAAGGCGGGCACATCAGATGCTTCGGCAGAATTTGTTTCAAGGGTAAGAAATATTCTTGATGAGAACAACATTATTTGGCAGACTGCTGAACTTGGCAGAGTCGACCTTGGCGGTGGTGGAACAGTTGCAGCCTACATTGCAAATCTTGACATTGATGTGATTGATGTTGGTATTCCGGTACTGTCAATGCATTCCCCATTTGAAGTAGTTGCTAAGAATGACGTTTTCATGGCATATAAAGCTTTCGATGCTTTTATTAAAGAGTAGTAAAGTTAATAAAAAATCCTCCAGTTTAAATTGCTGGAGGATTTTTTGTGCCTAAAACGCATTATCTAACTAAGTCGACAAGAATATTAAGGATAAGCCATAAACTTGTCACTCCAATCGACAAGCTTTACCCATGTCCACACCATATAATTAACTTATGGACATTTTAGAGAGGGCGATTATATGACAACAATATATGTTGATGTTCTTATCCTTGTAAATATATATGTAAATTACTTCCTCATAAAAACAACTAATGTTTTTATGCATCGTGATGTTAAGAATGTAAGATGCGTACTTGGTGCATTCATCGGTAGCTTGTTTTCACTCACGATATTAGCACCGTCAATGGGATTTATTCCAACTCTTCTTATCAAGATAGCTGCGGCATTTACGGTAATTTTAGTTACATATGGATATCCTAGCAGCCGCACATATCTCAAGATTACTTTAGTTTTCTTTGTTATTAATTTTGTTTTTGCGGGTGTGATGCTCGGTCTATGGTGGTTAGTATACCCTGTTAATATGTATTACAAAAATGGTAGCGTATATTTTGACATATCGTTTATCACACTAGCATTGTCAACAATAGTTGCCTATTTTATTATAAAGGCAATACGTTATGCTCTCGATTGTCGTGCCGGACTTGATAGAAGGGTAACAGTAGGGATTGACTTTTGCAAGAACAAAATTGAAGTTGACGGATTTGTCGATAGTGGAAATACGTTGATGGATACTTTTTCAGGCATGCCCGTGATAATATGTGATTATGGTAGGATAGAAAGTATACTACCTATCCAATATAGGGAGGTTCTGGCGGATGGCGATTATCGTAATATCGATAATCTCATTGCAACGCGGGATAGCTTATCTGGCATTCGGCTTTTACCTTTTAGCACGATCAATTCTAGTGGTATCATACCCGCTTTTAAGGCGGATAATATCTATATAAAAGGGGAGGGAATGAGGGCAAAGCCAGTTAAGGCACTAATTGGCATTAGCAACGACAGTCTTAAGGGGGAAGAATATGGGGCAATACTCAGTCCAAAGTTACTAATTTAAAGAAAGGATTTAAGCAGATGAAAGGTATATTCACAAAGGTACGCACGAAGTTAAGATTGTATATGGTAAAGCTTCGCCTACGTGGCGATAAGGATGTTATATTCTATATAAATGGTTCGCAAACATTGCCTGCACCATTATCTAAAGAGGAAGAGCAAGAGGCATTCAGGGAATTAGAAATTGACAGGAGTTTATCAAGGGATAAATTGATAGTACATAATTTAAGGTTAGTTGTATATATTGCAAAGAAGTTCGAATCCACTGGAATAGGGATTGAAGATCTTGTTTCGATAGGCTCAATGGGCTTGATTAAGGCGGTGAATACATTCCGCCCTAGTAAAAATATAAAACTAGCTACATATGCATCAAGATGTATCGAAAATGAAATCCTAATGTTTTTGCGAAAGTCGAGCCAGTATAAAAATGAAATTTCATTAGATGAGCCACTTAATACGGATTGGGATGGCAATGAGTTGCTGCTATCCGATGTACTAGGAACAGATGGTGATTGCGTTAATAGGAATATTGAAAGTGAAGTTGAAAAAAGCATCTTGAGATCGGCGGTTGATCGCCTTGATGAGCGTGAAAGGGATATAATGCAAATGAGATTCGGCCTGCGTGATGGAAAGGAGAGAACACAAAAGGAGGTTGCTGATACAATTGGCATTTCCCAATCGTATATTTCTAGATTAGAAAAAAGAATTATTAAAGGGTTGAAAGCAGACTTAGAGAAGATTATTTAATAGTTTTGGATAAAGTTACAAATAGGATAACAGTATAAAAAAATCACTCTCGCCAATACTGAAATTAGAGTATTATCGGGAGTGATTTTCATGGGTTATAATAAAGTTGAAATAAGCGGCATATGCACATCTAATTTAATAGTATTAAAAGAATCAGAAAAAATGGAGCTACTAAAAAAGATGAAGGAGGGCGATGAAACAGCTAGGGATAAGCTAATTAACGGCAATTTACGACTTGTTTTGAGCGTAATTCAGCGCTTTATGGGCAGAGGGGAGAATCCTGACGACTTATTTCAAGTTGGTTGTATAGGTTTGATGAAGTCAATTGATAACTTTGACACATCGCATAATGTTCGATTTTCCACCTATGCAGTGCCGATGATTTCCGGCGAATTGAGACGTTACCTTAGAGATAACAATCCTATACGTGTTAGCCGTTCGTTGCGTGATTTAGCATATAAAGCAATGCAGGCAAAAGAGAAGTTGACAAACGATAATTTAAGGGATCCAACAATAGAAGAAATAGCAAAAGAAATCGGCTACACTAAAGAGGAAGTCGTAGTTGCACTTGAATCAATTAGCGATCCTATCTCATTGCATGAGCCCGTGTATTCAGATGCGGGTGATACAATCTATGTCATGGATCAAGTGGGAGATAAAAACGATGACAATAACTGGTTAGATGAAATAGCACTTAAAGAGGCTATCGAAAGACTAGGAAAGAGAGAGAAGAAAATTCTCCATTTAAGATTTTTCAAAGGAAGAACGCAAGTTGAGGTTGCACAGGAAATCGGCATTAGTCAAGCTCAAGTTTCACGATTAGAAAAGGGTGCCTTAACACGAATTAAAAAGCATATTTAGATAAGCGCAGCAGCATATTCAATAAAAGATAGTGCTACACCTATCCAAAATACCATTGATATATGCGATAACAACACCATAATTAGTGATGGGGACGCCAATTTTTTTACATGTATTTAGCCTTGATGATATTGCCTTTTTATTTATCATGCAACCACCGCAATGAATAACAAGATCGTATTCTGCTAAATCGTCGGGGAAGTCGTGTGAAACAGTATATGTGTATTTGAAGTCCTTGCCTGTAAAAGATTTTAACCAACGTGGGATTTTCTCACGTCCAATATCTTCGTGTGTTACATTGTGGGTGCAAGCCTCCGCCATTAGGATTTTTGCGCCATTTGGCAATTCATCAATTGCCCTTGCACCATCGATAAATGTGCGTATTCCACCATTCTTATTTGCAAGAAGCATTGAAAAAGATGTGAGCGGAATTTGCTGCGGCACAAGCCGCTCTACGGAACTGAATATTTGCGAATCTGTAATTACTAAATCTACTGGAGGTAATTCGCTTAGAACTTCTNTAATTTGATTTTCTTTTACGATGGTGCATTTAATATCGTTGTCAAGACAATCCCGAATCAATTGCACTTGTGGGAGTATTAGCCGTCCTTTCGGGGCGGCTATATCTATTGGAATAACAAGAATAACTGTGCTATTCCTGTCTAGCAAATTGCCAATTATAGTATCATTGCCTTCTGTAATTTTTTCAAGCTCGCCGATTATCTTCTTTTTAAGCAATGCAATTGCATTCACGTCTTGCATTGAGATGAAAGTAGCATCCCTAAAGTCCGCCTTAAACTGTGATATAACTTCATCATCTACTAAATCACATTTTGTGAAAACCAAGATAAAAGGAGTCTTTTTCTTTAGCGAATTTACACGGGCTTCCTCGTATGAAGATGAATCAAAATTGGCAATATCTGCAATATAGAGCAGTAAATCCGCCCTTGCAAGAATGGAATTAGTCTTTTTCATTCTCTTGATGCCGAGTTCAGTATCGTCATTAAGACCCGCAGTATCTATTAAAGCGACGGGTCCATATGGGCTCAGCTCCATTGCTTTAATGATAGGATCGGTAGTGGTGCCTTTCTTCTCTGATATAATTGCTAGNTCCTGTCCTAGAAGTTTATTGAATAAGGTTGACTTGCCTGAATTAGCATTGCCTATTAGGGCAATGTGCTTTCTATTAGCAATGGGGGTGGATTGCATATTATCACCTCAAGTAAAATTATATGAATAAAT
>JGI24708J26588_10001613_pt1 | contig 17767 bp, 15 predicted proteins | sample BioPla1DNA2_FD_26588 | JGI IMG/M metagenome (IMG submission 26588) | reverse complement strand
TTTACCTCATATTTCTCCATTAAATTTTTTTCATATTCATCTATATATGCTTTTTCAAATTCATGAGAAAAATCTTCTTCAGCCTTATTAATAATCTTATTTTCAATTATTTCCATGCACTTTTTTTCAAGTTTATCAATAAGTTCTTTTTTAAATTCATCCATTGTTCTTTAACCCTCCCATAGTTAATCATTTTTAAATCCTTTGTATAGTATATTTTATGGGTTATGTTAACTTTTGTGTATCAATGGTAAAAATTATTAATACATTCTCTTATGAGTTTTTAAGTATTATATTTTCAACTAAATTTGATACAAGAACAATCTTATTACAACAATTATGAAATTCTTTAAAGATATCCTTCCAAATCATTAACCTAATTGGATCCCTTGTATATACAAAAAGTTTTTTTACACTAAGTTTATNATAATTATCTCCTTCATCCCTTAATTTATTAATTTTTCTTATTAAAAGATAAATACTTTTCGGTTTTTTATAATTTCGAAAATCTTCTATAACTTTTTTTAGTTCATTAGTATAATGAAGAATTATATTAGTAAATTCTTCTCCCTCTTTTTTCATATAACTAATATTAAACATGTAAATTCTTTCTAAAATATATTTTATTGAATATGTTATATTATTAATTTCAAAAGCTAACTGAATAATATCTTCCCTTGCAATTGGAGTTATAAACTCTTTGTCTAATTTCTTAAACATAGCTTGCTTTTTTTCATCTGCTGACTTGGTAATCTTATTTATCTTTTCTATATTATTTTCTAATTGACTAATATCAAAATTTACTAGAGTATTTTTAAGCAAATTTGCTGCCCTAATTGAATGCTTCATTAATTCTATTAAAATGCCAAAATAACTATTTTCCTTTTGAGCCATAAGTTTTTTCTCTACTCCCCTCATTTTTAATTTTTAAGAATTACATATTATAACAATATGAATTTTCTTTATTTTTTACGACTAAGTTTTAAAGAAAAATAATAAACAAAAAAATAGGACTGTACTAGACAATCCTATTTGTCAGCAGCTATCTTTATGCTACCTTATTTTGTTATTAAGTTTTGGCATTGATTTTCTCATAGATTCAGCTTGGCTTTCATTTATTATATTTTCCTTTAGCATTTCATCTATTATATCTTTTCTATGTAAGTTATTCTTTTCAATATATTCTTTTCTTTCCTTCTCAGACATTCCTTTTAATTTTTTATAGATTTCTTTTCTTCCTGAATGAGCCTTATCTAACTTATCCATAAAGCACTTTTTCTGTTCTTGCGTAATTGTATTATTTTTTACTAATTCATCAAGCTTTTTGCTTATTTCATCTTTTTTTAGTAAGAATATTTTTTCACCATTTCTNTCTCTTATTGCTTCTGCTTCTTCCTCTGTAAGAATTTTCTTCTCTACCATTTCTCCAAAAAGATTTTCTAATTTTCTATTATTGATTTTACTATCTTTTGCATTTTCCCTTACATAGGAAAGAATATTGTCAGCCTTTTCTTTAGTAATTACCTTTTCATTAATTAATTCATTTAATGTTTCTTCTAATATTCCTTTATCTTTTACTATATTTTCAATATCTAAAGAAGCTGAATCTCCAATTGCATATGCAAAAACTGGCTTCATATTAGTGCTAGTCCCTAAATATAAAGCTGTCGACATAATTGTTGCTGTAATTAAAGCATTAATTTTTTTATTTCTTATCATTTCACAACCTCCTTCTTAATTTATACTTTCCTAATTGGATTTTATTATGTATATTAAAAATTAAAAATGCTGCTAGTATTTCAGCATGAAACACTAGCAGCATTTTTGATTTCAAGAATTCTCCATTATCACACTTTCAACTACATTAGCTGCACTTTCACAAACATCACAANATCTTTCAAAATACTCAAAAGTATCCTTCCATGTTGTTAATTCAACAGGATCTTTTGAAGTTAAAAACAACTCTCTTATAGAGGCGGTATATAATTTATCTCCTTCTTCTTCTAAATCATTAATACTTATTATTAGCTTATGTATATTAGTAGACTTTTTAAAATTTTTGAATTCTTTCATTAAGTTCTTCAAACTATTACAGGATTTCAATATTAATTTAGAAAATTCTAAGGCCTCTTCTTTCATAAATAAAATATTAAACATATAAATTCTAACTAAAATATCTTCTATATAATCTGTTACATTATCAATTTCATGGGCTAGTTTAACAATATCTCCNCTTTCAATAGGGGTAATAAATTCCTTAACTAGTTTATTCATCATTTCATGTTTTTTTACATCTGCAGTATGTTCAATTTTATGTATTTCTTCGATTCTTCTTTCAATTTCATTTATATTAAAATTTAATAAGGTGTCATTAAGCAAAGATGCTGCCTCGCAAGAATAATCTACTAATTCAGATAACATTTCAAAATAATCATTTCCTTTTTTACCTGCCATATAAAACTTACCTCTTTCTTATTTAATTTTATATATTTAAACACTTAAAAAATTCCAATAAAAAATTTCACCATTAAATATCCTATAAGACCACAGCCTGGAAAGGTAAGTATCCATGTCCAAATCATTTCACTAACAACAGACCAATTGACGGAGCTTAGTCTCTTTGCTGCTCCTACCCCCATAATTGAAGTAGTCTTTGTATGTGTAGTACTTACAGGTATTCCTGTTACTGAAGAAATAAGAAGGCATCCTGCAGCAGCTAAGTCAGCAGAAAACCCTTGATATTGTTTTAATTTAACCATATCCATACCAACAGCTTTAATAATCCTGTATCCTCCTATAGATGTTCCCAAGCCCATCACTAGCGAACAAAGAATCATAAGCCAAATTGGAATAACAAAGCTTTCAACAGATGCTTGTCCATTAGCTAAGAAAATTCCCAGCATAAATACTCCCATAAACTTTTGCCCATCCTGGGCTCCATGCATAAATGCCATTGCTGCAGCTCCACTAATTTGAGCTCCCCTGAAAAATCCATTAGTTTTTCTTCTATCGAACCCTCTAAAAATTAATTCTACTAATTTTACTGTAATCCACCCCATAGAAAAACCAAGAACTGTAGACAGTAATAGACCATATATTACCTTAATCCATTCTCCCCCATTTATTCCTCTTAGACCACCTTGAAGAGCAATAGCAGCACCTGATAATCCAGCAATTAAGGCATGGCTTTCACTTGTAGGAATTCCAAAATACCATGCTGTAGTTGCCCAAACTACAATTGCAAATAATGCTGCACATAAAGCAACTAATGCATTATGAGGATTTCCTCCAAAATCAACCATATTATATATGGTTTGTGCTACATTAGCATTAATTATAGTCATAAAAAAAACACCTAAAAAATTAAAAACAGCTGCCATTAATATGGCAGGACCGGGCTTCATTGCTCTAGTAGAAACACAGGTAGCAATAGCATTAGGCGCATCTGTCCAACCATTCACTAATATTACACCCAAGGTAAGGGCTACTGTTATTAATAATGCAGGCTTATCTACTATTTGGTTTATAAATTCAGAAAATGAAATAGTCATTTAGTATCCCCTTTCACAATAGATTTGTATTTACTGAAATTTATATTAGTAATGTTATTTCTTAACCTACTTCATAATATATTTACTCCTTATATCATTAAATAATGTTACAAAATTTAAATTTTTATTTCTAAAGCAGGCTATAGCAAAAATTAAATTATATCTACTTCCAATAAATTTATATATTACTATTATTTTAATAATTTGATATAATTATTTACATATATTATTAATAAAATATCTTAAAGTAATTATAATAAATAATATTATTGTTAATTCATTTAATATACAAGAAAGTGAGTTTGATAAAAATTGAGAGTTTTTATAGCCATAGAATTTGGAGAAGCTCCTCAGCCTTTAATTGAAAAAATTAAGAAATGTATTGATGAAACTGCTTCTAATCAAAATAACTTTCAATTATACTTTAATAAAATAGGTAACTTCCCAAGGGGGAATAAGTCAATAATTTGGATTGGATTAAAAGAGGATGACAAACTAAATACCTTATATAAAAACATTGAAAATGAGCTTGAAAAGGTTAATATTAAAAAAGAGGAAAGAAAATTTACTCCTCATATTACACTTGGAAGACAAATAGTTCTTAATGAAGATTTTAATAAATTAAGGGAAGAAATCTCTGTGGAAAGTTTGCCAATTTTAGTAGACAAAATTTCTCTAATGGAAAGTACTAGAATAAATGGAGAACTCAAATATATTCCAATTTATATAAAAGAATTAAAATAAAGCATGCAGGTGATTATCTGCATGCTTTATTTTACAAGAAGGGTGCTTTCATCATTCCATCTAATCTCAGGCTTTATTTCCTTAATATCATTAACTAACTTAAATAAAGCTACATCTTTTTCTTTGCATTCTAACATAATATCAACATCTTTATTGAATTTCTTTAAAGTATCAATAAAACTTATAAAATCATAGGGATTAATAAAATCTGCATGCTTTCTATCTACCCTTCCCTCAAGATTTTCATTTTTAGGTGAAGAAAAATGCATTTTAGGTGGAAGAGCTTCATCCCTCCAAGTGCTCAATATATCTTCTAAAAGATTTTCAATATTTTCTCCATTATTATTACAGTTATGATGATGAATATCTAAAACCATTGGAATATTTAAACCTTTACATAATTCTAAGGTTTCTTTAGCTGTATAAGTTTTATCATCGTTTTCTATAATTAAGCGTTCTTTAAGCTCTTTAGGAAACTTACTAAAATTATTTATAAACCTCTCTAATGCTGCTTCCTTTCCACCGGTGGCTCCTCCAACATGAATTACCATTTTTCCTTCCTTATAATTCATATCTTCAAACCATTCTACTTGTCTCATTAAATTTATTAAAGTATTTTCTACTACTTTAGGATTATTACTGTTAATAACATTAAATTCATCTGGATGAGTATCTACCCTCATATCAGCTTCCTTAATGAGCTTACCTATATATTCAAAATCCTTTTTAAATAATTCTCTATGCCCCCAATATCCAACTTCAGGATGAGTTACAAGAGGCATTAAAGCAGAAGTTATTCTGTAAAAATGTATATCATTTTTTATATTATATTTTAATATTTCCTCCAAGGCCTTTAAATTTGACAAGCCTACAGTTTTTAATTTTTCTAACTTTTTTTCATCGGATAAAAGCTTATTATAATTAGTATAAGTTACTGTACTAGAACTTGTAATCTTCTTCCCTAATACATTTGAAATTGCTACATACCCAAGTCGTATTCTCATAATTATTCTCCCATCTAAAAATCTTAATAAAAATAGTATGTCCATATAAATTTAGAGTAAACATAAAAATAAGAACCTATAAAAAAGTTCTATACTTCTTTATAGGTTCCTTATATACACTATACATATTTACCTTTTAATATTAAGCTATACTTTTATTTACCCTTAATTCCTCGCCTGCTTTTTTTCTTTCTGCAAAATCAGCAACTGCAGTAAATAATACATCTGTAGATGAGTTTATTGCAGTTTCACAAGAATCCTGTACAACTCCTATTATAAAACCTACTCCAACTACTTGCATAGCAATATCATTTGATATTCCAAATAAGCTACATGCTAGCGGTATTAAAAGTAAAGAACCACCTGAAACTCCTGAAGCTCCACAAGCTGATACAGTAGCTAATATACTTAATATAAATGCAGTTGGTAAATCTACATTAATTCCTAAAGTATGAGCTGCAGCTAAAGATAAAACTGAAATTGTAATAGATGCTCCAGCCATGTTGATAGTAGCTCCTAGTGGAATTGATACAGAATAAGTATCTTTATTTAAGCCAAGTCTTTTACATAGTTCCATATTTACAGGAATATTAGCAGCTGAACTACGTGTAAAGAAGGCTGTAATTCCACTTTCTTTTAAACATTTTAAAACAAGCGGATATGGATTTTCTCTTAAGTATACATATACAATAAGTGGATTAATAATCAATGCTAATACGGCCATTGACCCAACTAAAACAGCAAGTAATTTTCCGTAGCTTACAAAGGCTTCTAAACCATTTGTTGCAATTGCATCAAAAACAAGTCCCATAATTCCTAGTGGTGCAAAATTAATTACCCATCCAACAATTTTAGATAATGCATCTGCAACATTGCTTATCATTGTTTTTGTTGATTCACTAGCATTTTTTAAGCCTACTCCAAGTAAAACAGCCCAGGATAATATTCCTACGTAGTTAGCATTGATTAAAGCATTTACTGGGTTATCTACAATATTCATTAACAAGGCTTTTATAACTTCTATAATTCCGCCTGGTGCTGCTAAATTTTCTGTTCCTCCAGTTAGAGTTAATTCAACTGGAAAAAGAAAACTAGCTGTTACTCCTGATAGTCCCCCTGCAAATGTTCCTATAATATAAAGGAAAATAATGGACCTCATATTAGTCTTTTGACCCTTTTTTTGCTGACAAATAGCTGATGTTACTAAGAATAGTACCAGCATTGGTGCTGCTGCTTTTAATGCACCAACAAATAAAGATCCAAGAATTACAATGGCTTTTGCCTGTTCTGGAACAGTTAATGCTAGAATTACTCCAACAATTAAACCTACAATTATCTTTTTTACTATACTAATATTATTTAATTTAATAATTAGATTTTTCACTTCATTGCCCCCTTAATTACTTCGCATTATTAATATTATTTCTACATTATAAAATATGTGCTTACCCCAATTTAACACTTTATTATGATAATGTATAATTTAAAATAGTTTATCATAAATTCGGGAAAATTGGAATTGGATATTAATGTTTTTTCAATTTTATCTAATTATAAAAATTCAGCCCTAGGTAAACGTTCCCTAATGATAAATTGATAATTTTTTTCAAATTAAAATACAAAATGTATTATAGAGTAAGTTTTCAGCTTTCTAAAAACTTACTCCACACTAACTTTAACTCCACACTCCACACTAGACCTAGCTCCACACTGGTAAGCTTATTCTTCAAACTGGCTATTATAAAGCTCTGCATAGAATCCNCCTTTTTCAAGTAATTCTACATGATTACCGCTTTCAACAATATCTCCATCTCTCATAACTAAAATTAAATCTGCATTTTTAATTGTAGATAATCTATGGGCTATAACAAAGGAAGTTCTTCCTACTGTAAGTTGATCCATAGCTTCTTGAATTAATACTTCTGTTCTTGTATCAACGGAACTTGTAGCTTCATCAAGTATTAATAGAGGTGCATTTTCCACCATGGCTCTTGCAATTGTTATAAGCTGCTTTTGGCCCGCTGAAAGGTTGGCCTTATCATTTAATATGGTGTCATAGCCCTGAGGCAGTGTTTTTATAAAGTGGTGAATTCCAACTGCCTTACAAGCTTTAATTACTTCTTCGTCAGTTACGCCTTTTTTGCTGTAGATTATGTTTTCTTTTATAGTTCCTTCAAATAACCAAGTATCTTGAAGAACCATACAGAATAAGTCATGAACATTTTCCCTTGTTATTGATTTTGTATCTACTCCATCAATTAAAATTTGCCCATCATTTACTTCATAGAATCTCATAAGTAAATTAACTATAGTAGTTTTACCAGCACCTGTAGGTCCAACTATAGCAACCTTTTGTCCCGCCTTAGCCTTAACTGAAAAATCTTTAATTATAATTTTANCAGGAGTATAGCCAAATTTAACATTTTTAAATTCAACATCACCTTTAACATTTGTAAGGGTTTTAGTTTTATGATCTTCATTTTCTAATTCTTCTACTTCTAAGAATTCAAATACCCTTTCACTAGCAGCTGCTGTTGATTGAAGGCTTGTTGCTGCTTGAGCCATTTGTGATAATGGTTGTGTGAATAATCTTACATATATCATAAAGGCAACAATTACACCAAAGGATATATGACCATTAAAGGCAAGAATTGCTCCAGTTACACAAACTGCCACATATCCAAAGTTACCTACAAAGCCCATAATAGGCATCATAAGTCCTGATAAAAATTGTGACTTCCAAGCGCTATCATAAAGCTTAGTATTTATATTTTCAAAAATTTTAACTGCTTCTTTTTCTCCATTGTAGGCCTTAACTATATTATGAGCTGAATATATTTCTTCTATATGTCCATTTAGTTTTCCAAGTTCCTCTTGCTGCAATTTAAAATATTTTTGAGACTTACCCATTATTACCATCATTAATATAAATCCAATTATTGTTGCTACTATTGCTGCTACTGTCATTAAAACATTAGTTTTTAGCATCATAAATAAGGATCCAAAGAATAGAGCAATTGCTGCAACTAAAGTTCCAATACTTTGATTCATACTTTGTGCTATTGTATCAACATCATTAGTAATACGGCTTAATATATCTCCATGACTAGTACCATCAAAATATTTTAAAGGAACCTTATTTATTTTGCTTGATATATCATCACGTAAATTCTTAGATATTTTTTGCGTTATAGTTGCCATTATGAAATTTTGGAAGAATGACAATAGAAAACTTGATACATAAAAAATAACTAAGGTCATTCCTATTCTATAAACTTCATCTAAATCTATTCCTGTTATTATGCCTTTTGCTATAACATCTGTAATTTCACTTAATTTATCTGGTCCAATAATTGTAAATATTGCCCCTGCAATTGCAAATATAAAGGCTATAATTACAAAGGGTATATATGCTTTTGAATAATTTATAAGTTTTGCCCAAGTCTTTTTAAATTCCTTAGGCTTTTCAACAACTCTTCCACCATGGGGGCCATTCCCACCATGCCTAGTAGCTGATCTTCTTTCATTTCNTTTACTCATTTTCAAGCTCCTCCTTTGAAAGTTGTGAATATGCTATTTCTTTATAGACTTCACAAGTTTTTAGAAGATCTTTATGTTTTCCTATTCCAACAATTTTACCTTCCTCTAATACAAGGATCTTATCTGCATCCTTTATTGTTCCTATTCTTTGAGCAACAATAAGCTTAGTTGCATCCTTTGTTTCCTTATTTAAAATTGATCTTAATACTCTATCNGTTTTATAGTCTAAAGCTGAGAAGGAATCATCAAAAATATAAATTTCTGGATTTTTATATACTGCTCTAGCAATAGATAATCTTTGTTTTTGTCCACCAGAGAAGTTAGTTCCGCCTTGGGCTACTTCTCCCTCATAAGTCTTATCTAACTTTTCAACAAACTCTTTCCCTTGTGCTATTTCAACAGCTCTTTTAACTGCTTCCATATCTTTATCTTCTTTTCCATTATCGCCATAAGCCACATTTGAAGTAATTGTTCCACTAAACATAAGGGCCTTTTGAGATACATAACCAATTTTGTTAGTTAAGAAATTTTTATCATAGTCTTTTACATTAATTCCATCAACTAAAACTTCTCCCTTGGTTACATCATAGAATCTTGGAATTAAATTAACTAATGATGTTTTACCACTTCCTGTTGAACCAATAATAGCAACAGTTTCACCCTTCTTGGCAGTAAAACTTATATTTTCTAAAACATATTCAGAATCTTCACTGGCATCTGGATATTTAAAACTAACATTTCTAAATTCTATTTCTCCAGTTTTAGTAGAATTTCTTTCCTTTACTTTTCCATTTTTAATTGATAGCTTTGTGTTTAAAACTTCATTAATACGCTTTGCAGATACTTGCGCCCTTGGTAACATAATAAAAACAATTATTAACATCATAAAGGACATTACAACTTGGATGGCATAAGATGAAAATACTATCATGTCACTGAATACTGTTACCTTATCCATAAGTCCTGCTTCATTTATTAANTAGGCTCCTATCCAATAGATAGATAAACTAAGACCATTCATTATTATAGTGATACTTGGGAACATAATCCCCATAACTCTACTTGTAAATAAATGATTGCTTGTAAGCTCATGATTTGCTTTTTCAAATTTCTCTTCTTGGTATTTTTCAGCATTGTATGCCCTAACAACTCTAATACCTGTTAAGTTTTCCCTAGAAACTCTATTTAAGTTATCAGTTAANGTTTGAATCTTTTTAAATCTTGGTAATGCTAAAACAGACACTATAGTTACTATTACAATTAACACAGCAACTGCTACTGCTGTGGACATCGTCCATTCTATACTTTTACTTGATATTTTACTAATAGCCCAAACAGCCATAATTGGTGCTTTTATAAGAACTTGAAGCCCCATAGCTAATATCATTTGAACTTGCACTATATCATTAGTTGAACGTGTTATTAAACTTGGAGTTGAAAACTTGTTTATTTCATTCATTGAAAAGGATCCAACTTTAGAGAATATTTCTGAACGCAAGGTTCTTGATAAGCCTGCTGCTATTTGTGCTATAAAGTAGCCTACTACTATAGCTGAAATTAAACTTCCAAAGGCACATAAAAGCATGTATCCTCCAGTTTTCCATATTTCAGACATTTGACTTCCTTCCGTTTGAATTAATAATGTAATTTCTGACATATAGTCTGGAAGTTTTAAGTCAAGCCATACTTGACCTACTATAAATAGTAAACTTATAAAAACAAATATCCAGTCTTTTGACTTTAAATATTTTAATATTTTTACCATACTTTCTCTCCTTTTTGTTTATTGATTTTTTCTTATCTTCACTACTTTAAAATTATTAGGCACCATACTGTTAGTNCCCTAACAATATAAAGATAAAAAAATTATTCTAGATTCTTTTTAAACTTATTTAAGACTTGAATAAATACCTCTAATTCCTCTTCCGAAACATTTTTAGTGATTCTTTTTTCAAACTTTTCTATTTCCTGCATTACATGATTATATAGATTGATAGCCTTTTCTGTTAAAATTATTTTCTTTAATCTTGCATCATAAGGCACTTTTTCTCTTATTATATAACCATTCCTTTCCATAGATTGAAGCACACCAGTTACGGTAGATCTCCTCATTGTAAATCTTTCTTCAATATCCTTTTGAAATACATCCTTAAACCTATTGTTATGTAAGTATCCTATAATTAAACCTTGAATTTCAGAAAGGTTTCCNCACTTTCCATTAGCATGGTTATTNCAAATATGTCTTTTTATTAAGTTGGAAATAGCTTTTATTTCATGCCCAACAGATATTATTCTTTTCACATCAAACACCCTTGTTTCTAATTTAATTAAAATTGATATTTAATCTCATCTAAAATAAAAATACTATTAAATTATAGTTTTATAAATATTCAATGTCAATTCAAATTTCCCCTGAAAGCCTTTACCAAATTATTAATTTTTTCTAAACTAAACTTTATAATCTATGATGGGTAAGGATATTCACCACTTTAATTAATTTCACATAAATTGAAATAAGATTATTTATAGGAAGGGATTTACTTGTATAAGGATAACTTTGACCAAANAGATGAAATAAATAGGCAGCCACAAAATGATTTAAATAGGGTAAGTTTTCTATCTTTTTATGGTACTATAACTATGATCACTGATTTTATTATAAGTGAAGATGCTGCTGATGCTGGCTGCTACAAATTAATCACTGTAGAAAATGACTTAGAACAAATAGTTAATTTTGTTATTGCTCCTGACACCTACTTTGTGAATAATGAGATGGTCTTTGTTGGAGATAAAATAACTGGATATTATGACAGAAATGCACCTGTTCCTCTTATTTATCCTCCTCAATATAGGGCACTTATTGTAGTAAAGGAAAGTTCACACCAAAATGTTAAAGTAGACTATTTCAATTCCGATCTAGTAAGCAGTGACGGAATGTTAAAANTAAATATATATCCATGCACCAGAGTTTTATTAAGAAATAATCAAAGCTTTTCTAGNAGTCCAGCAAATAGAAATTTAATTGTTATTTATGGACCTAGTACTAGGAGTATTCCTGCTCAAACTACTCCTTATAAGATAATAATTTGGTGTTAGGACAAAAAAATTGCTAGGTCTTTAATTATTTACCTAGCAATTTTTATTATTATACTTATTCCTTAACTTCAGCAATAAGCTTATCTGCCCTAAATATATGTTCAATAAGCCAGTCATTTAGTAAAGCTAACAAACCNANTAGAGATTCCCTTTGATTTTCATCAATATGATCTGTGCTATAACTATCAATTTTCTTAATAAATTCTTCATGTGCCACTTTTTGAGATAATAGTCTTCTGTAACCTTTTGATATCATGTATTCTTCTTCATGTTTAAAATGATACTTTGTATAAGCCTTTAACTCNTCCACTACCTCAACGATATAATCATACTTGTCTGGTATAAATTCATTTTTAAGTAACTCATAAGCNCTATTAGCAATTGAAAATAGCTGAGCGTGTTCTTTATCTATAAAGTCAATTCCCGTCATATATTCTGGTTTCATTTCATACATTGCCATTACACATTCCCTCCTTAACGTTAATGTTCGACATGTTTTACCATTTTATTTCATTATAAGTTATTATGGTTGTTTACACAACAGTGTAGTAGTTTTTTAAAAGAATGTTAACAATATTATTATTTTGGGGAAATATATTAGCTGCTTCTCATTTATTTAATATTTTCCACTCCATAAGAAGGTCTACAAAAAATGTATGTATCAATATAATAATTATTTTCTTTTATCGTCTCTATCCATTATATATAAAATTCTTACAAAATTTATGTTATTATAATTTTAGAGGTGAATTTATATGAAGAAATTAGTAAAGGTTGTTGGCGCAATTATTGAAAATAATAATTCTGAAATACTATGTGCCTTACGTTCTAAAGATATGTCTCTTCCTAACTACTGGGAATTTCCAGGTGGTAAAATTGAAGAGGGTGAAACAATTGCTGATGCAGTTGTAAGAGAAATAAAAGAAGAACTTGACTGCAATATTGATTTTATATCAGTATTTGATGATAACACCCACGAATATGAAAATATTATTGTTAACTTAATTGCTGTTAAATGTAAACTTGTTAATGGTGAACCTAAGGCAAGTGAGCATGCTAAACTTATTTGGATGCCTAAGGAGTATCTAGATAGTTTAAAATGGGCCCCTGCCGATATACCTGCAGTAAAGAAATTAATAAAAACCCATAATGAGTAATAACATAAAGACAGGTCTTCCCTTGTCTTTATTTCTTATAATACATAAAAATATTTTAGTAATTGAAAGGATATAACAATGAAGGATATTGTTTTAGATAATCATACAGATATTATCCAATCAAATATTAATATAAAGCCAATTGAAGAAAGCATAAATCCTAACATATATAAAGACATTATAAATTCTGCTGAAACCTCACTAGTTAATAGTCTTATTGACTCAAATTTAGCATTAAGACCAAAATTAATTATCAATAATTATAAACAAGGTACAAAAGTTTTAGCAGATATAACAACAGAACTTTCTAAATGTGAAGAATTTATGATATCAGTTGCCTTTATAACTTATAGTGGAATAATCCCACTTTTAGAGACATTAAGAATTCTTAATTCGAAAGGCATAAAAGGCAAAATAATAACTACTAATTATTTAAACTTCAGTGAACCAAAAGCACTGAGGAAACTACTTTCTTTTTCTAATTTAGAACTTAAGATGTATACAAAAGAAAATTTCCATACTAAAGGCTATATATTTAAACACTCAGATCATTATAAAATAATTGTTGGTAGTTCAAATCTAACTCAAAATGCTTTAACTAAAAATAAAGAGTGGAATATTAAACTTTCTTCTCTTGAAGAAGGTGAACTAACAGGATCTGTATTAAAGGATTTTAGGTCCATGTGGAAAGATAGCGAACCTTTAACTTTAGAAATACTTAATACTTATGAAGAAATCTATAAAAAGCAAAGGGAAATAACAAGGAATACTAAGGTTCCAAGTTTAGCCCAATACAAATTAAAACCAAATAAAATGCAAACTTCTGCTATAAATTCCTTAAAGAAACTAAGGCTTGAGGGAAAGACTAAAGCTCTGCTAATCTCTGCAACAGGTACAGGAAAAACTTATCTTTCAGCCTTTGACGTAAGAGAATTTAATCCAAACAAAGGCCTATTTATTGTACATAGAGAACAAATTGCAAAACAGGCTCTAGAAAGTTATCAAAATGTTTTCGGGGATACTAAGTCCCTTGGAATACTCTCTGGAAATTCAAAGGACTTTAATAAGGATATAGTTTTTGCAACTATTCAAACTTTATCTAAAGACAATATTTTATTAAACCTTTCTAAAAATGAATTTGATTATATTGTAATAGATGAAGTCCATAGGGCTGGAGCTGCTAGTTATCAAAAGATACTAAATCATTTTACTCCTAAATTTTTACTTGGTATGTCAGCAACTCCTGAAAGAACTGATGATTTTGATATATTTAAATTATTTGATTATAACATTGCATATGAAATAAGACTTCAACAAGCACTTGAAGAGGACTTGCTTTGCCCATTTCANTATTTTGGAATTCAAGATATAAGCATAAATGGAAAAGAAATTGAAGATAAGTCTGACTTTAACCTACTTATCGATGATGAGAGAGTTAATCATATTATTGATAAAATAAATTTCTATGGCTACTGTGGTGAAAGAGTTAAGGGACTTATATTCTGCAGTAATAAAGAAGAAGCTAAACGTCTATCTATGAAATTTAACGAAAGAGGTTATAATACTACTCATTTGACAGGTGATGACCCTCAAGATAAACGTAATGAGGCTATAAAAAGATTAGAACAAGATGAGGAGGAAAATTCTTTAGATTACATATTCACTGTTGATATTTTTAATGAAGGTGTTGATATTCCTTCTATAAATCAAGTTATCATGCTTAGACCTACCAAGTCTGCAATTATTTTTGTTCAACAATTAGGTCGTGGCCTTAGAAAATTTAGCCACAAAGAATATGTAGTCATTTTAGATTTTGTTGGAAACTATGATAAGAACTTTTTAATTCCAATAGCTTTGTCTGGAGATAAAAGTTATAACAAGGATACTATAAGAAAATATGTTTCAGAAGGTAATAGAATTATACCTGGTTGTTCAACAATAAACTTTGATGAAGTATCGAAAAAACGGATATTTGAATCTATTGATAAGGCAAAATTTAATAGTGTAGCCTTAATAAAAGAAAACTATTTAAACTTAAAGCAAAAACTAGGTAGAATTCCAAAATTAAAAGAATTTGATAAATTTGATTCCATAGATCCACTATTAATATTTAATAATAATTCCCTTGGATCTTATCATAAATTTTTAAGCAAATATGAGAAGGATTATTCAATTAAATTAAGTAAATTAGAGGAAGAATTTATTGAATATATAAGTAAAAAATTTGCTTCTGGAAAAAGACCTCATGAACTTATAACTATTAATCTTGCAATAAATAATGAAGATAATTTAATTTCAAAAGCTAAAGATATATTAAATATGGAGTACGGTATTGCATTTAATGATAATACTAAAGATTCAATAGTAAATAATCTAATAAATAATTTTGCTAGTGGTAGTTCTAAAGACACTTATAAAAATTGTATTTTCATTGAAAAAGAGGGTAATGATTATAAGACTTCAAATATTTTTAAAGCATTACTTGAAAATATAGATTTTAAGAATGTTATCCTAGAACTAATTGACTTCGCCCTTTATAGATATACTAAATCATATAGCCATAGATATAAGGATACAAACTTTGCCCTTTATGAAAAATATACCTATGAAGATGTTTGTAGATTGCTTGATTGGGAAAAAGGTGAAGTTGCATTAAATATAGGCGGTTACAAATATGACAAGAAAACTAATACCTTCCCTGTTTTTATTAACTATAATAAAAGTGAAGAAATTAGTGAAACAATTAAATATGAAGATAGATTTATATCCCCATCAAATTTAATTGCAATATCAAAATCAGGTAGAACAGCTGATTCATCAGATGTTAAACAAATATATAATGCAAAAGAAACAGGTACAAGAATACATTTATTTGTNAGAAAAAATAAGGATGATAAAACTTCTAAAGAATTCTATTATCTTGGTGAAATATCTGCTTTTGGAAATCCCCATCCAATAAAGGTAGGAAATAAAAATGCAGTTGAGATTAGCTATAAACTTGATACTGCTGTAAGAGATGATATTTACGACTATATAATCTCTTAATTTTAATTAGCACAATCCTATTAAAAGAAATAAAGGAATGATCAACTTGAACATAATAGATACATTTAAACAACATAAAAACCCAGACAACTCCATTCCAATGAAGGCCTATATGAAGAATCAATTTGAGTTCTTAGGAATAAAGACACCTTTAAGAAGGGAACTTGCAAAGCCCTTTTTTAAGGAAATGGATAAAAAGGCTCCTATTAACAAAGAATTGGTTAAGTCCTTATGGAATGAGGAATTTAGGGAATTTCAATACCTAGGAGTAGATTATTTAATAAGAGAAAAGAAGAAATTACAAAAGGATGATATAAATTTTATTAAAGATCTTATAACTAAAAAACCTTGGTGGGATACTGTAGATTTAATTGCAAGCCATTTGGTTGGAGAAATATGCAAAAAATATCCTGAACTTGTTGATGAATATATTTTAAAATGGAGCCAAGGTGAAGATATGTGGTTAAGAAGAACAGCTATACTCTTCCAGCTCAAATATAAAGAAAATACAAATACAAAAGTTCTTGAAAAAGTTATATTAGATAATAATGAAGATAAGGAATTCTTTATAGAAAAAGCTATTGGCTGGGCCCTTCGGGAATATTCAAAGACAAATAAAGAATGGGTTAAAAACTTTATAGCCACTAATAAGTTAAGTAATTTAAGTATTAGAGAAGCTAGTAAATATCTTGATTAGAAAAGAATCTATTTAAAACTAAAGGGGGAAGATAATTATGGAATTTAATTATTCAATGCCTACAAAGGTGTACTTCGGTGAAAACTCAATTTTAAAAAACAAAGAACTTTTCACTACTATTGGAAAGAAAGCTTTAATTGTTACAGGAAGAAATTCTGCTAAAAAGAATGGTTCCTATGATGATCTTGTTAAGGCCCTTTCTGAGGTAGGAGTAGATTATATTCTTTTTGATGAAGTTGAAGAAAATCCTTCATTAGAAACAATAGAAAAAGGTAGTAAGGTTGGAAAAGAAAATAAGGTAGATTTTGTAATAGGCATAGGCGGTGGCTCCCCTATGGATGCTTCAAAGGCTATGGCTATTTTTATAAAAAATCCAGAAGTTACAATAGATAATATATTTTCTCAAAAGCAGCTTAACAGCCTTCCTGTAGTTGCTGTAGCCACAACTTCTGGAACAGGCTCAGAAGTTACTCAATATAGTATTGTAACTTCAAATAAAGAAAAAACAAAGAAAAATTTAGGCCAATCAGTATTTCCTCTTGCAGCCTTTCTTGATAGCAAATACACTTTTGATTTGCCTTATGACATAACTGTAAATACTGCTATTGATGCCTTTACCCATTTAGTTGAAGGCTATTTAAACACAAATAGCACTTATATGTCTGAAATTTATGGCGAAAAGGGCTTTGAACTATTTAAATACTGCTTTGAAAAACTTGTTAATAAAGAATTAGATAGTGAATTTAGAAATAAGGTTATGTTAGCATCAACCTTAGGTGGAATGCAGATAGCCCAAACTGGAACATCACTGCCACATGGAATGGGATATGCCCTTACCTATTTTAAAGGACTTCCTCATGGTTTAGCTAATGGAGTATTAACAATAGAATATTTAAGAAGTTTTAAAGATAAAAGAAAAATAAATAGAATGTT
>JGI24708J26588_10001607_pt1 | contig 17806 bp, 15 predicted proteins | sample BioPla1DNA2_FD_26588 | JGI IMG/M metagenome (IMG submission 26588) | reverse complement strand
TTCCAGTTGGAGATTACTTTCAGAGGTTTCTTGGTGACAGCCTCATGGGCTGCGGCCAGGTGCCGCAAAGGCTCAATCCGCTTTCTCTCCAAACGGCCGATGTAAACTATGTTCCTGCGGGGCGCCCTGCCTTCTGTTGGAGGGACAAAGCGTTCGGTATCCACTCCATTGGGGATGATCGCGATCTTGGGGCTAAGTCCAGAGATTTCAGCCGCAACATTGGGTCCAATCGCAATTATCGCACCTGCATGCAAGAGCAAATGGCGATAACGGACTTGATTGAATCCAAGGCCGTGGCAGGTGAGAATATAAGGAATATTGAAGCGAGAAGCTAAGAGTTGAGCCCTTGCAAAAAGCGTGGAACTTTGGCTGTGGACAAGATCGGGTTTGAATCTGCGACAGCGGGAAATCAGAGAAAACAAGTCTTCTCTGGCAGAAAACGGGATCTTGTTCTCTGACAGCCAGTCTGTATAATGGCTCCAGAACAGCTTGCTGTGGATTGTTCCAAAGGCTATGTGCACTTCAGTACCTAGGATTTGCAGTTGTTTTGCCAGTTCCAGGACATGGGTGGTCTGGCCGCTTAAGAAGAAGTCAGAGAGAATCAGCACCTTCACGGACAATCCCCCTCAGTTCAACACTACTTACATACTTTATGCCAGAGGGAAGAAAGAGTACTAAGAATCTAATTTGACAAATGGGGTGTGGTTGTGAACACAGGTTTCACGATTATTATCGGCCTCTTTGGGGGCCTGGGCTTGTTCCTGCTTGGAATTCAACTTTTAGGTGACGGACTGCAAAGGGCTGCGGGAGAACGCATGAGGCGGATTTTGGAGATGTTTACGTCCCATCCCTTGAAGGCAGTCTTGACAGGTGCAGCAGTTACCGCCCTCCTGCAGTCGAGCTCTACCACAACGGTGATGATTGTAGGCTTTGTCAATTCAGGACTGATGACCTTGACCCAGGCAGTAGGCACCATCATGGGGGCCAATATTGGTACAACCATCACTGCCCAATTAGTCTCCTTCAACATTTACAGCCTGGCCTATCCCTTGATTGCGGTCGGCGCCCTGTTTTTCTACTTCTCCAGAAAAAAGCTGCAGCGCTATGCCGGGATGGGTATGTTAGGCTTTGGCCTTCTGCTGCTGGGCCTTTCCACCATGAGTTCGGCGGTAAGCCCTGTTCGGGAGTACGAACCCTTTTTGCAGCTTTTGGTTGCCATTGGCGATCGTCCTATTCTGGGTATTCTAGCCGGCGCACTTTTCACAGCAATTATCCAAAGCTCCAGTGCCACTACAGGTTTAGTCATTGCCTTCTCCTGGCAGGGAATCTTGAGTCTTCCGGCCGGTTTGGCTTTGATTGTCGGCGCCAACCTGGGAACCTGTATCACGGTGCTTTTAGCATCCCTAAGTTCCTCGGTGACCGCCAAGCGAACTGCCATGGCCCATGTGCTGTTTAATCTAACCGGCATCATCTTGTTTATTANCCTGCGGAGGCCCTTTACCAGCCTTGTCATGATGACGGGCGGTACNGTGGCGAGGCAGATTGCCAACGCCCATACCTTATTTAACATTGCCACAACGGTCATTCTCTTTCCATTCCTGTCCCATTTCGTGAAAATTGTTACCTCCCTTGTGCCCGGCCAGGATAAATTCCTAGAAGCCAAGCCCAAGTACTTGGATGAGCGTTTGATGCAGACCCCAGGGGCGCTTTTAAGTGCGCAAAAGGAGGTTTTGCGTATGGGCACCTTTGCGGTGGAGATGGTGGAAACGGCTGTTACAGCCTTTCTGACAGGTGAGATTGACCATCTGGATGAAATCGAACGGAAAGAAGATGTGGTGAACTCATTAGAGACCGCGATCACTTCCTATTTGGCCAAGGCCAACCAGTATGCAATGAATGTGAATGAGGCTAGGGAAATAGTGAATCTGATGCATGTGGTCAACGACATTGAACGTATGGGTGACCACGCGGTCAATATTGCGGAACTGGCAGAGGCAAGGCAAGCCGGTAAGCACGAACTGAGTGACGCTGCCAAGGGTGATTTGCAGAATATGTATGACGAAGTGAAGAGGATTTCCCGGAGCGTGCTGGAAGCTTTGGCAAACAGGGATGTGAACAAGGCTCTCAACCTGATAGACGAGGATGACAAGGTGGACGAACTGGAGAGACGCTACCGGACCAATCATATTGAACGGCTAAACAAGGGGCTGTGCAGTCCGGAAGTGGGAGTGCTGTTTCTCGACACAGTCAGCAACTTGGAGCGAGTTGGGGACCACGCCCATAACATTGCCGAGGCTGTAGCAGATATTGCTTTTGCCAAATAAGGTTGTTGCGGTCACAGCTTGCAGTTTTGGGGCGAATGATTTAGGCGTTGAGAGGTTAGTTTACAGAGGGAGGATACAAAATGGGAGTGTCGGATCAGACGCGTTTATTCTCAGCTGTCGATAAGGAAACTAATGATACAAAGGAGATTCTGGCGAAGGTGTGGGCTGCATTGGAGGACAAGGGGTACCAACCCCTCGATCAGATTGTAGGGTACCTGGTATCCGGCGATCCTTCGTATATTACCGCCCACGGCGATGCCAGGCGCCTGATTCAAAGCATAGAGCGCAATGATCTCTTAGAAGAAATAGTAGCAGATTATTTTAAGAGTTTAGCATAGGAGGGGTATACATATGGCCCGATTAATCATTGAAGGTGGGAAGCCTCTCCGCGGAACAGTGGAAATCAGTGGTGCAAAAAACAGTGCCTTAGCAATTATCGTAGCTGCAGCCTTAGCCACTGAGGGCGAATGTGTGTTGGACAATATTCCCCAGGGAAGCGATATTGGCACCATCTGCCTGATCCTCCAGGATTTAGGGGTTGGTGTGTGGTTTGATGACCAGGAACGCCTGCATGTACAGGGCTCGACCTTGAACAATCACAAGGCTTCTTACGACTTAGTGCGTAAGATGCGGGCTTCCTTTTACAGTGCCGGCCTGCTGCTCGCCCGCTTGGGCAAGGCTGAGGTTCCGCTTCCGGGGGGCTGCGCCATTGGCTCCCGGCCCGTGGATTATCATATTAAGGGATTCTCCCAGCTCGGTGCCGAAGTGGGTATTGAACACGGTTATATGAAGGCGGAAGCCTCGAAGCTGCAGGGCGCCCACATCTACATAAACAGAGCCAGCGTAGGCACAACTATCAATCTAATGATTGCCGCTTCGTTAGCTGAAGGAATCACGATTTTAGAGAATGCGGCCAAAGAGCCGGAAATTGTGGACCTAGCCATTTTCCTAAACGGCATGGGAGCAAAGGTGCGCGGTGCAGGTACGGAGACCATTCGCATTGAGGGTGTAGAGAGCCTGCGGGGCATCGAATACTCCATTATTCCGGATCGCATTGAAGCTGGCACATTTCTTTTTGCCGCGGCCATCACCGGCGGAGATGTCCATGTGAAAAGTGTTGTGGCCGAACACTTAAGGGTTCCCATTGTCAAGCTGGAGGAAGCGGGCGTCAACATTGTCAGGGGGGATAATGAACTCCATGTCGCTGCTCCGAAGCGTCTTAGTTCGGTGGATGTGGAGACTTTGCCCTATCCCGGTTTTCCCACAGATTTGCAGCAGCCCCTGGTGGCAGCTATGTGCCTGGCTGACGGCACTAGCGTAGTTCGGGAAACCATTTTCGATCGTTTCCGCTATGTGGATGAGCTGCGGAGAATGGGAGCAGACATCAAAATTGAACAGAAAACAGCCATCATCCGAGGTGTGCCCCAGCTAACCGGCGCCCCGGTAGAAATCACCGATTTAAGGGCGGGAGCCGCTTTAGCAATTGCTGCGCTGGCTGCGGAGGGCCAGACTGAGCTCTATGGAGTGGAAATTTTGGATCGGGGCTATGAGTTCTTCGAGGAAAAACTGAAGAAACTCGGAGCCGTAGTTTACAGAGAAAATGGAGAAACACCAAAAGAGGGCTAAGGCCCTTTTTTGTTGCCTTCCTACAGGATTTCCAGCACACTAGCAGAAATGTAGGGCTAGATGAGGGGAGTGAAGCAAGCTGTCTGTACAACTCTATACACATAGTGATTATACGCTCTTGGGATCGGTCTGTACGGTGGAGTCCCTGGTCAAGCAGGCGGCTAAGCTTGGTATTCAAGCCCTCGCCCTGACGGATCTGGGTACCACCGCGGGCCATGTGGAGCTGGCACACCACTGCCGGCAGGCAGGCATTAAGCCTATTTTCGGAGTGGAGCTGGAAGTAAAGGATCTGGGCCTGGTAGTTTTGCTGGCCCAATCGAACGAGGGGTACAAAAACCTCCTGCACTTGGCATCCCTTCCGGCACCTTTGCCCAAAGGGGAGCTCGCTCGCCTGAAGGCCGGCCTGGCACTTCTGGCAGGGGGAGCCCTTGGCAGGGAAGGGCAGATTTGGCTGGATCTGGAATTTGGCCCCAACCATTATATCCGCTGGGAGCCAGGGCAGGATGCCAGTAGCCTGGCAGCGTATCCCGCCCACAAGTTTGTGCTGTGCCAGGATGTGCGCTATCTGGAAAAACAGTCACTCCTAACTTTGGAGGTTTTAGGTCAGATTCAGGGCAGAGAGCCTGTTTTGCCACCCTTTCCCATGCTGAGCTGGGAAGAGCTGGGCAAGAAATTTCCAGGTCCTCAGGAAGTCTTGACAAGGACCTTAGAACTTTCCGCAAGCTTAAATGTGGAACTTCCTTGGGGGCAGGGGCTGCCGTCCCATCCCGACGGGCCGCGGCTGGAAGATTTGGTCTGGCAGGGGGCCAAGGAGCGTTTTGGCGATTTAAACGAGGCAGTGCAAGAACGCCTCAAACACGAGCTCCAGGTGATTCGGCAGCTCGGTTTTGCCGACTACTTTCTGATTGTAGCTGACATTGTCCGTTTTGCTAAAGGAGCAGGCATACCGGTTGGGCCCGGCCGGGGCAGTGCCGCCGGCAGCCTGGCTGCCTACTGCCTGGGCATTACCGAAGTAAACTCCCTGGCCTGGGGCTTGCTTTTTGAACGCTTCTTAAATGCAGAGAGAAACAAAAGGCCCGATATTGACCTCGACTTTTGTTACGAAAGGCGGGGGGAAGTTTTAAACTATGCGGCAGAGCGTTTCGGCAAAGATTTCGTGGCCCAAATCGGCACCTACGGAACTTTCGGCCCTAAGGCTGCAGCCCAGGAGACCAGAAGAATTCTCGGTCAGGACAACCCGGCTGTGGCCCGGGAAATGCAGGGCCTGAAGCGGCACCGTTCTACCCATGCGGCCGGAGTGATTATTGCCGCCATCCCCATTCAGGCAATCAGCGGAGTGTACCTGGATCGGGATCTGCCCGTAACTCACCTGGACATGTACAGTCTGGAAAGCCTAGGGGTCTTGAAAATCGATCTCTTAGGCTTAAGAACCTTAACTTTGCTAAACAAGATTGAGGCCCGGATTCAAACAGAAGTCAATGCTGATTTTTCTTTAGACAAAATTCCCGGACATGATGATAAGACCCTGGCGGTGCTGGGTCAAGGCAGGACTCTTGGGATTTTTCAGCTGGAGAGCGAACTTTTCCAAGATCTGCTGAGACAGCTCAAGCCAAGGAACTTTAGGGANTTGGCGGCCTTGCTGGCCCTGGGCAGGCCGGGNCCTTTGAGCATGTTTCCTGAGTACGTACAAAGGCGAGAGCACCCAGAAAGGGTAAGATATGCTCACCCCCTCCTGGCCGAGATTCTAGAGGAAACGTACGGCCTGATTTTGTACCAGGAGCAGGTGATGCTGATTGCCCATCAGGTGGCAGGTCTGTCCTTGGGAGAGGCTGATTTGCTCCGCAGTGCCTTGGGCAAGGACGACCCCAAGGCACTGGAACATTGGCGAGACCGCTTTACAGCCGGGGCCCGGCAAACATCTGGACTTGATCAAACTGAGGCGGAGCAGCTCTTTAAAGAGGTGCGCCGGTTCAGCGGCTATGCCTTTAACAAGGCCCACAGCGTAAGTTATGCCCGCATCACCTGGCAGGCGGCCTATCTTAAGACACATTATCCCGGTCCTTTTTTCCTTACTTTGCTGAACCAGGCAGGTGGGAGGGCCAGGGAAAAGATTCTCGCGGATGCTCAAAGCTTTGGCCTGAAAGTACTGTCCCCCAGCGTGCTGCACTCTGAAGTTGAGGCCAAGTTGGAGGGCGGCGGGATCAGGCTTGGCCTAGGCACCCATCGGCACCTGACTCCAGTCAGCGCCAGAGCCGTTGTGGAAAAGCGGAGCACTTGGCAAAGCCTGGCTCAGCTGAGAAGAGCAGCGGGCCTGGATCAGGGGGCTTTAGAGAAACTTGTGCTCTGCGGCGCGCTAGATGATTTGGGCAGCCGCAATAAACACCTGGAAGAGCTGGGTTTGGAGCCCCGTTCTGAGCTGGAACTTTTGAAATTGGAAAGGGAGCTGCTTGGAGTTTATGCCAGCAGTCATCCCTGCACTCCTTTTCTGCCCTTGGTCCAATCTTTACAGGGCGAATTAGATGCAGCTGCCGGAGAGATACTGGAAATTAAGGACAGCGGCAATAAACGGCAAGGACTTTTGGATACGCCTGGGGGGACAGTCCCCTTTGCCGGGCCGCGAAGCAGCTTCGCAGGCATTAGGCTTGCAGTTGGTGGGCGGGTGGCCCTCTTTGGCAGTTTGGAAGTAAAGTGGGCTTTGCCCCTGGGGCCGACCCTTTTAATTACGCCCAAGCCTAATGAGCTGGATCAAATCAAGACTGCCTTGGCAAAACAGTTTGGCTCGAAACCTACGATCCTATTAATCGGCGCTGCCTACCATCTTTTGCCTCCTGAGTTTTGGACCCAGGATGTCCCAGAGGTCAATAGGCGTTTAGAACAAGCGCAGATTGTGTACACCTGGTTGGATCCTTGGAAAGAAAACGTTTTGTAGAAGGGATTTTTTCAAGGCTACAGAAATACTGTAGCGTAACAGCAATGTGATTTCAAAAGGAGGGAGCGATACAATGTGGACGGTAGTTTACATTGCTCCTAATCGCCCATTGGCAGAAATGCTGAAAGAGCTATTGGAAGCAGGCGGAATCCTACCTATGTTGAGGCCTCTCGGCCCTCCCCATCTCGGTGATTCTGCCAGCGTAGAGATATTGGTACCGGAGTCAGAAGTAGAAGAGGCGAATGAGATTATCGCTGCTTCCTTTGGTTAAGGTGGAGTATTATGCTAAGTGCATTTAAAGGCAAACAGAAGTATATGACTGTGAAGCCCCAGGAGGACGCGGCGCGCCGGGAGTTTCCCGATAATCTGTGGACGCGCTGCGATCTGTGCGGGAAAATGATTTTCAACAAAGAGCTGGAGAAAGAAGCTTTTTTGTGTGCCTGCGGGCACCATTTCAGAATCAGCGCCAGGAGGCGCCTGGCGATGTTGACAGACCCCAAAGACTTTGAGGAGCTCCCGCCCTTAGTGGCTGCTGACCCCATAGCCTTTCCCGGTTATGCTGAGAAAATCGAGCAGGCCCAGGCAAGGACCGGGCTCGATGATGCGGCACTTATCGGCAAGGCGGCCATTTTAGGCTCGCCTTGCATTTTAGGTATTATTGACTTTTCCTTTATTGGCGGCAGCATGGGCTCGGTAGTCGGTGAGCAGCTAGTGCGGGGTTTTGAAAAGGCAGCAGCAGAAAGGCTGCCTGTGGTGATTTTTTCCGGCGGCGGAGGGGGAGCCCGCATGCATGAAGGGATTTACAGCCTGATGCAGATGGCCAAGACAGCCCAGGCCGTGGGCAGGCACAGCCGTGCCGGACTATTATACATCTCTGTGCTGACCCATCCCACCATGGGCGGAATCTACGCCAGTTTTGCTTCCTTGGGAGACATTATCCTGGCTGAACCAGGGGCTCTGATCGGCTTTGCTGGGCCGAGAATTGTGGAAGAGACCACGCGGCAAAGGCTCCCGGAAGGGTTCCAAACCGCAGAGTATGCCCTTGAGCACGGCATGATTGACGCGATTGTGCCCCGCACTGAACTTGCGGATTATGTGGGGCGTCTTTTNGCGTGGCATAGGCAGGTGAATTGAAGTGCCGGCATTTGAATGGGAAAAACCCGTGCTGGAGCTGGAGGCCCGCATCAGTGAGCTGAAACAGTTTGTGCACGGTGCAGAGATGGATTTTAGCTCAGAGATTAAATCTCTCGAGCGCAAGGCATCCCGGCTGCGGAAGGAGATTTATGAGAATCTGACCCCTTTCCAGAGGGTGACCATGGCTCGCCATCCCAAACGCCCAACTACATTGGATTATATAGGTCTTGTATTTGATGATTTTATTGAATTCCACGGCGACCGGAGCTTCCGGGATGACCAGGCAATTGCGGGCGGAGTAGCTCTCTTTGAAGGCCAACCTGTGACGGTGATTGGACCTCAGAAGGGGCGGGATACTAAGGAAAACATCACCAGGAACTTCGGTCTGCCCCATCCGGAAGGTTATCGCAAGGCCCTGCGCTTGATGAAGCAGGCGGAAAAGTTTGGCCGGCCGATTATCACCTTGATTGATGTCGTAGGCGCCTACCCAGGGATTCAGGCTGAAGAGCGGGGGCAGGGTATGGCGATTGCCCAATGCATTGAGGAAATGTCTTTCTTAAGAACTCCGATCCTCTCCATTATTACCGGAGAAGGGGGTTCCGGGGGAGCGCTCGCCATTGGCGTAGGCGACCGGGTGTTGATGCTGGAAAATGCTTGGTATTCTGTGATTTCACCTGAAATGTGCGCCACTATTTTGTGGCGGGATTCATCCAGAGCGGCAGAAGCTGCACAGCTGCTGCGGCTGACGCCCACAGATCTTCTGAAATTTGGTATTATTGATGATGTGATTACTGAGCCCTTAGGTGGCGCACATCGGGACCATCAGACCACCGCCATGCAGCTCAAAACCTTTATCCGGCGCTACCTGGCTGAAATCATTAATAAGCCGGCAGATATCCTTGTAGAAGAGCGCCTGGCCAGATTTCGCAAGATAGGCAAGTTTAATGAGCAAGTGTTAGAAGGTTTGTAGAAATTATGTTACTGTACTTAAGGAAGGGGAGATAGTTATGGGGCGTAAAATAGGTGTCTTAACTAGCGGAGGGGATGCCCCGGGAATGAATGCGGCGGTGCGTACTGTGGTGCGGGCTGCACTCCATTACAACCTGGAGCCCTATGCCATCTATCGCGGCTACCATGGACTGATTAATGGTGAAATTGAGGCTGTGGACAGCAGGGCTGTCTCGGGCATTATTCAAAGGGGAGGCACCATTTTAAAGAGTGCCCGTTCTGATCTGTTCCGCACAGCAGAAGGACGTGCCCAAGCCGTGGACATGCTTGACAAACACGGCATTGATTCTTTGATTGTAATCGGCGGCGACGGGTCGTTTAGGGGTGCCTTAAGCCTTGAGGAGATGGGGGTCAATGTGATTTGCATCCCTGCTACAATCGACAATGATATTGCCTGCACCGACTATTCTATCGGCTTTGACACTGCAGTGAACAATGTGATGGAAGCGGTGAATAAAATTCGTGATACCGCCAGCAGCCACGAGCGGGTCTATGTCGTGGAAGTGATGGGGCGGGCCTCAGGCTATATTGCCCTTTATTCGGGCCTGGCAGGCGGTGCCGATGTTATTCTCATTCCAGAGGTCCCTTACGACCTGGAACAGGTCTGCCAGCTGATTGAAAAGGCCAATGCCATGGGCAAGACTTATAATATTGTGATGGTGGCTGAAGGGGTAAGGCCGATTTCGGGCGAGCAGGGCGAGGAGAGCCCTTCTTTGGAAATNGGCCGTTACATACAGGAACATGCCGGCTTTGACACCCGCATTACAATTCTCGGCCATATTCAGCGGGGCGGTGCACCTACCGTCCGGGATCGCCTTTTGGCCAGCCGCTTGAGTTACCATGCCATTGAGCTCGTTTATCAGGGCAAGAGCGGTAAGATGCTCGGTGAAGTGAATCAAGTTGTCAAATCNTTTGACTTGTCTTATGTGCTGGCCCAGGAAAAACAGTTGAACNTGGATTACTATCACTTGTCAAACATCCTTTCCGCGATCTAGATTAGGAGGTCGATTATGCGCAAGACCAAAATTGTCTGCACTATTGGACCGGCCAGTGAAAGCCCGGAGACCATTAGGGCGCTAATCCGGGCGGGGATGAATGTGGCCCGGCTGAACTTTTCCCATGGCTCCTTAGACGAACACTTGCAGCGCATCAAAAGCCTCAGGGAGGCAGCGGCCGAGTTAGATGCCAACCTGGCCATCCTCCTTGATATTCAGGGACCCAAAATTAGGGTGGGCCAGTTAAGTACCGGCCCTGTGGAGCTCATTTCCGGCCAGGAGTATACCTTGACTGTTGAACCCTATCCTGGGGATCAANCCAAGATTCATGTGGATTATCCCCACCTGAACCGTGATTTGCGTCCAGGCTCCGTGATTTATATCGACGACGGCCTTTTGGAACTGAGGGTGCAGGAGATTAAAGGTTCCGATGTGATCTGCCAGGTGGTGGTGGGCGGCGAGCTGAGCGCCCGGAAGGGTCTTTCTTTGCCCGGTGTCGATGTTGATCTGCCGGCCCTGACCAAGGAAGACATTGAACACATTCTCTTTGGCGTTAAGCATGAAGTGGATTTTGTCGCTGCCTCCTTCGTACGGAGGGGAGAGCATGTGGAGGAGGTTCGCCGCATTATTCAGGATGCGGGCGGAACTCAGCATGTGGTGGCGAAAATAGAAAGCAGTGCCGGCTTGCGCAATATTGACGAGATCGTCGCTGCTTCCGATGCCATAATGGTGGCCCGGGGCGATTTGGGTGTGGAAATTGCAGCTGAAGAGGTTCCCCTGGCCCAAAAGATGCTGATTCGCAAGTGTAATCGGGCCGGCAAGCCTGTGATTACCGCAACCCAGATGCTTGATTCTATGATCCGCAATCCCAGGCCTACCCGGGCTGAAGTGACGGACGTGGCCAACGCTATTTTCGAAGGCACCGACTGTGTGATGCTCTCGGGTGAAACCGCCATGGGCCGCTATCCGGTCAGGGCAGTGCAGGTAATGGACCGAATTGCCAGGCGCATGGAACAGGTCCTTGATTACGGTGCAGTGTTGCGGGACAAAGCAATTGAAGCCCGCAGTCAGATCGATCAGGCCGTCACGTTGGCAGCTTGCCAGGTTACCCATGACTTAAATCTGGATCTGATGATTTGCTCAACTTTTTCAGGCTCCACTGCCCGCTCTCTGTCGCAGAAGCGTCCTAAGGCGATCATTTTTGCCATTTCCCAAAATCCCCATGTGGTCAGGCAGCTGGCCATGTCCTGGGGTGTTTTCGCAGCCTACCAGGAATGGGACAGCGACGTGGAAAGATCGATCAGTAAAGCTATAGACAAGGCAATGCAACGAGATTTTCTTGCACCGGGAGATGTGGTTACCATCATAACCGGCCTTTCTGTCGGAGTTCCGGGCCAGACCAATATGCTCCAGGTGCGAAAGGTTGAGGAATCTTGAAAATAGGGAAGTTATCAGGGGATATGCTGGAACGGATGGTTTTGTCAACCATCCAGTTTCTACGTGAGGATGTTTTAGTCCACGCGGGTCTGGGCGAAGACTGCGCTGTGATTGACTTTGGCGATCAGGTGTGCCTGGTGACCAGCGACCCTATTACCGGTGCAAGCGAAGGCGTAGGGGAACTGGCAGTTCATGTGGCCTGCAATGACCTGGCGGCCAATGGGGGCACCCCTGTAGGGGTGCAGATTGTGCTGCTCATGCCGGAACAGTCTAAAGAAGAGCAGATTCACCAGATCATGCAGGACATTCAAAAGGCCGCGGCCAGCCTCGAGGTTGAGGTGATTGGGGGCCATACTGAAATTACCAGTCGGGTCGCAAGTCCGGTAGTTTCCATTACAGCCATCGGCAGGGCCCCGAAAGACCGCTATATTACTTCCCAGGGCGCAAGGCCCGGCGATGATATACTGATCACCAAGGGTGTGGGCATTGAAGCCACCGCTATTTTAGCCAGAGACTTTGGCGATCAGCTTCCCTTTGAAGTTACAGGTGAGGAGATCGCAGGCTTTACCAAACAGCTCTCAGTTGTGCCGGAGGGCCTCTTAGCGGCCGAACATGGGGTACATGCCATGCATGACATTACCGAAGGGGGCCTGGTGGGAGCGGTGCGGGAGCTGTGCCAAGCTGCCGGGGTCGGAGCTGAGATCTATGAGGCAGATGTGCCTGTACCTTACCTGACCAGAGTTATTTGTGAGTTTTTCGGGCTAGATCCCTTAAGGCTCTTATCTTCCGGTTCCATGTTAATTGTTACGCCCAAGGGTGCAGAACTGATTGACAAGCTCTCTGAGATCGGGATTTCTGCCTTTATCGTAGGCAAAGTAACGGAAGGCAGCCATCCTGCCGTAATTCACACTACAGGTGAGAGAGAAGAGATCACAGCCCATGTGGAAGATGAGCTGTGGAGATTTTTCCGCAGGGAAGAAGGAGCAGAGTAGCAGTGATACCAGCAAATCCCGGTAAAAAACTTGAACTGGAGATAGACGGCAAGAGNTACCTCAGAATACCNGTGCGGACCGACCTCATTTTAGCAACCGACGATATTGTGCAGGTGGCAAAGGACTATACGGAAGGGCTTGTGCAAAGCAGTGACCTGATAGTAGTTAGCGAAAAGGTGGTCGCCATCACCCAGGGCAGGGCCTTTCGCTTGAGGGAGATTAAGCCGTCTAGACTTGCGGTTTTTCTAAGCAGGTTCGTACATAAATCGCCCCACGGTATTGGTCTTGGCATGCCTGAGACGATGGAACTTGCGATTCGTGAAGTAGGCGCCCTAAAGATTATCTTCGCCGCCATAATTGCTGCGATTGGCAAACTGTTTGGCGTAAAGGGACTTTTTTACCGCATCTGCGGCGCTAAGGCCAGGGCCATCGACGGCCCCTGCGATTACACCATCCCCCCTTATAACGACTATGCGGTTTTAGGACCTGTGGATCCGGATGGTGTAGCCAGGCAGATTAAGGCAGAGGTGGGCTGTGCTGCCGCGATTATTGATGCGAACGATCTTGGCGTAAACATCTTAGGCGTTTCAGGGCCTGAAGTAGACATAGCCCTCCTTGAGAAGCTGCTTAAAGATAATCCCTTAGGCCAATCCGCGGAGCAGACTCCGATCGGCATTATTCGAGAGGCGGTAGAACCAGCCCTGGCAGGTCAAATATAACGGGCCAGCAACATGCAAAAAGACCGCAGAACTCTGCGGAGAAGGAATGAAATGATTGACACAAAACAGTATTTGGACTAATAAATACTTNGTGGCAGGGATGGCAGCTATTGCCTGCATTTTATGGGGAAGCGCCTTTCCGGTTTTGAAAATCAGCTATGCTGAGCTGCAGCTTGAAACGGCAGATGTCTCTGCCCGGATGCTGATTGCCGGGGCTAGGTTTTTCCTGGCAGGGCTGATGGTCTTTGCAGTGCAGGGGCTGATTTTGCGTCAGCCTGTGAAGGTAGAGAAAGGGAGTATCCTGCCCCTTTTGCTTTTAGGTCTGGCCCAAACCGGCCTGCAGTACTTCTTTTTCTATAACGGTGTCGCGGTGGTCAGCGGTATCAAGAGCGCCATTTTGAATGCGGTGGGCAATTTCTTTGTTGTAATTTTTGCCCATTTTATCTACACCAATGATCGCCTGAATATGGGGAAAGTACTAGGCCTGATTGCCGGCTTCGGCGGCATTATTCTAGTTAACTGGCAACCCGGTGCGGTGATCGGCTGGGAGTTCAGCCTGCGGGGTGAGGGCTTTTTGATTTTTTCCGGACTCACCAGCGCCTTGGGGACTTTCTGGGCCAAGCGCCTGGGTAAACGAATCAATCCAATCACGATCAATGCTTATCAGCTGACTTTAGGCTCTCTGCTCCTTTTGGGGCTGGGACTGCCGGCCTTTCTAGACGGGCAGCTGACACCAACTCCGCTCTTTTGGATTCTGTTTATCTATTCAGCCTTCTTGTCAGCGGCAGCCTTTTCGATCTGGTATATCCTGCTCAAGCACAACAAGGCAGGGGAGGTTACATTTTATAAGTTTGTGATCCCAATTTCTGGAACCATTCTTTCCGCAACCCTCTTGCCTAATGAGCACTTCAACCTGTCCATGTTTATTGCTCTGCTGCTTGTGGCGAGCGGCATCGGCGCGGTCAACCGCTGGCAGAGAAACAATGGCTAGCTTTTGATTTCAAGCCGAATGATCTCAGAAATGGGGACTGCTGTGCCGTCCATAAATACAACAACACGTTCATACTGATCAATTTTTTTGGCGCTGCCTGTAATCGTAACATAGGCACCGCCTTCTTTTTTTGGATCGGGACAGAAGTAGGTGATCTCCACCCTGGGGTGTTCCTTAATCCGCTCTGCCACAGCCAATAACTTGTCATTTAGAGCAGCTTTCAGATACTCGTCCAGCTCTATTCTGCGCTCTGTCAACCGTGCAGTCTCGTTGACGGCCGCCTCATGGCCTACTAGGGCGGCAAAGGGTGCAAACTGGGCTGCCCGATTGATTTGGGGCATGCGGGGCCTGTTCAGCCTGACCGGCCGGGGCAGATCAATGATGTCTTTATACGCATCTGTCATGCCTTATGACCTCCAATCTGCTGGTTCCGCTCGATTGTGGTTGCCCCTTTCTCAAGGTTAAGGCCTTTCAAGAGTGCATTCTTCCCATACTTCTTGCGAATGGCCAAAGCCGCTTCCTGCACTTTCCGCTCCCGCTCCAGTTCTTCTTCTTCCCGCTCTTGCACCGCTAAGTCTTTAAACAAATCCAGCTGCTGATAGTTGCGCTCTGCAACTGTCTTTTCATCCACGATGTTGTTGGCTGCCAAATTCACCCTTCTTATCAGCAAACCCGGATCAGCAATGCGGTCAAAGAGCTCTATCACCGCCTCTACAATGAGCTTGGTGGAGGAAGTATAGCGGTCAAGATTTATGCTGCCATTAACACTCTTAGGAACTGAGCGGCCGTAGCTGTCGATGGTAATCTCTCCGCTGAAATTCTTTCGCCGCGTTTCATCCTTCAGGTTCAAAACATCATAACCAACGCTTAAGACGAGCTGGTTGGTCATGACTCTTTTTTCAACCAAGTCCAGAACCAGAAGTTCTGCCATTTCCCGGGCGATCAGTCGGGCCCGGTCAAAGGGGTAGGGGCAGGGGAGGACCTGGCCCGAACCCATGCTCTTGGACTGGGGCTTGTAGGCTTTGATGTCGGAAATGGTGCAGGATTCCCAGCCCCAGGCGTGATCAATTAGAAGCTCTGCGTTAACTCCAAAGAGTTTGTAGAGGAGGCCCTGGTTTTCTAAGGAGCACCTCGCGATATCGCCCATGGTGTACATGCCGTGCTCCTCCAGCCTTCTGGCGGTGCCTTTGCCTATGCGCCAGAAGTCCGTGAGGGGGCGGTGCGCCCACAGCTCCCGGCGATATCTCTTCTCATCCAGTTCGGCGATGCGGACTCCATTCTCGTCGGTAGGTATGTGCTTGGCGCCGATATCCATGGCAATTTTGCTTAAGTAAAGATTAGTGCCGATGCCGGCAGTTGCGGTAATGCCGGTGGTCTCCAACACATCAAGGAGTATCTTGGTGACAAACTCCCTTGCCGAAACACGAAGCGATTTTAGATAGTTTGTGGCATCAAAAAAGACCTCATCAATGGAGTAGACATGGATATCTTCTGGGGCAAGGTGTTTCAGGTAGACTCCGTAAATGCGGGTGGAGTAGTCGATGTAAAGGGCCATTCTGGGCGGAGCTGCGATGTAGTCTAGGGCCAAAGAGGGACACGAACGGAGCTCAGGATCGAAAAATGAACTGCCTGTAAACCTGCGTCCGGGAGCATTCCGTAAACGCTTCGCATTAATCTCCCGAACTTTGCTTACAACCTCAAAGAGCCTGGGGCGGCCTGAAATGCCATGGGACTTCAAAGAAGGGGAAACCGCCAGGCAAATGGTCTTGTCGGTACGGGATCCATCTGCCACAACCAGATTCGTAGTTAAGGGATCAAGCCCCCGCTCCATACACTCCACAGAGGCATAGAAGGACTTTAAGTCTACTGCCACATAGGTTCTTTCATCCATCTAAACTCTCTCCCCATAAGAAACTCTCACGTCCACATATATTCTACCACAGATCGAACCAAAATGCGAACACAAGTTCGATACTGTTTTTTGAAAGGAGTATAGCCATGGAAGGCGGTAAAAAGAGAGGACTTTGCAGGTAAATGTGGAAAGACGAACGATGATACTGAACGACCATAAGAGAGATGAGTTGCGGTTTCGAACTAGCAAAATCTCGGCTGAAAGAGCAAAAAGTATTAGAACAATTCCATACATATTGGGTGAAACGTTTGCGAGCCTAGGAGGTCTTCAGAGTGCCAACCGCGGACACGCCCTTAAAAGTATTCTAGATGATCTTGCAGCTGCTGGGCCTCGTTACCTTTTGACCCCGCATCTATATAAGTTCGAAGACTATGGAGTTCCTCAGACGCGGCATAGGATTATCATAGTTGGCATACGTTCCGACTTGGGTCTGGAGTTCAAGATTCCTGCACCGACTCATGCCGGAAAACATGTGTCTGCCCGAGAGGCGATAGAATCGCCTCCTATCGCTAAGGATGCGTTCAATCACGAGTTCACAGAACATTCGCCTAGGGTTGTTGAAATGCTTGATCATATACCTGCCGGTGAGAACGCATGGTATGAAGGCATTCCTGAACAACTGCGCCTAAATGTAAAACGAGCTAAGTTGAGTCATATCTACAGGAGACTTGATCCTGACAAGCCTGCGTACACAGTAACAGGGACCGGAGGCGGAGGCACACACGTCTATCATTGGAGCGAGTCACGTGCGCTGACTAACAGGGAGAGGGCTCGTCTCCAAACATTTGAAGACAGTTTTGAGTTCATAGGCCCAAAAGAAAGTGTAAGAAAGCAAATCGGCATGGCTGTCCCGCCTCATGGAGCAAAAGTAATTTTTGAGGCTCTACTAAAGACATTTGCCGGAGTAGAGTACGAATACGTGACCTCCGAATGGTTTGAAAGGTTTGGGTACCGTTAGCAAGAGCTTAGTTTCTAGAAGACCGGTCTAGACGCAGAATCTAGGTTGAATAGTCACGGTGGGTTATCATCGTTTGCACCGAATTTTTGATAGGGTAGTTGAGTAAGTTTTTGTTTATGTCTTTCAAAGCGAGGAGGCAGACCGTGGATCTTATATTCGGAAGAATGAGGCCTTGGGTGTTCCAGGCATAGTACTGCTTGTGGCCATGGGTGCTACCGGATGGGCAGGGGCCGCAGCAATAACAACTGCCCTGGCAGCAGGAATCTTTTGACCTCCTGGAGATCATCGAAGCTAGAATTCATCGCGGCTCCTTGATTCTGTGCGCACAGTACGCTCCAAAAGGTTGGTATGAGCGGATCAGCCCCTCTGGCGACGCCCCCATCTCAGAAGCGATTATTGATGGAATCATCCATAACGCCTTTGAGATTATCATTGACGGCAAGGTCTCCATGAGAGAAAGATACGGATTGAGAGCTAGAGCATAGCACAATACAGCCATTCCAGAAAACCTAGTCTAATCTCAACGCAACCGTATTAAGAGGGTGGCCTTCTAGTCCGTGACAGTGGCCCTATTAGACCGTGAAGGTGGCCCTCTTTCTCCGTTAAAGTGGCCTTATTGGATCGGAATACTCACTTGCAGCTGAGCTGATAANAAAAAGNTAGAATTAAGGCAGGGAAGTCTGGGACACAAGCAGAATAGCCGCAAGGAACGTCTGCTTGTGTACCTTTTTTTGTGTCTCTGTTTAAAGGTCAGACGTTATACCTTAAAGGTCAGATGATT
>JGI24708J26588_10001606_pt1 | contig 17809 bp, 16 predicted proteins | sample BioPla1DNA2_FD_26588 | JGI IMG/M metagenome (IMG submission 26588) | reverse complement strand
CCTCTGCTTTAGTCAACATTTTTTCAAAAATATCATAAAAGCTTTTTATAATATTTTGCCAATCCTCTGTACCTTCCTCTACATTGTCTAACCTACTTTCAAGACCTGCCGTAAAATTAGTATCAATTATATCAGTAAAATATTCCTCAAGTATTTCTGTAACCATTATCCCTAATTCTGTAGGTTTCAGGTTTTTTCCTTCCTTCTCTACATATCCTCTAGAAAGGATAGTGCTAATAGTTGGGGAATAAGTACTGGGTCTTCCTATCCCTAATTCCTCCATGACCTTCACCAGAGTAGCTTCTGTGTATCTAGCTGGTGGCTGAGTAAAGTGTTGGCTGGGAAGAATATCTTTTATTTTGATTTCTTCGCCTACCTCTAAATGAGGTAAATTAATTTCTTGTGAAATTGTTGCAAAGGAATAAATCTTTAAAAATCCGTCAAAGGCCAATCTAGATCCAGTAACTCTAAAGATTATATCTTCTACTATTAATTCTACAGCTAATGTATCATATATTGCCGAAGACATTTGGCTTGATACAAACCTTTCCCAAATTAATTTATACAATCTATATTGGTCCCGTGATAAAGAACCTTTAATAATTTCTGGTTTTTTAAGAACATCTGTTGGACGAATAGCTTCGTGAGCGTCTTGGATTTCCTTAGATTTTTTAGCAGAGGTCTTAGTAGAATTAGTATTAAGATATTTTTCTCCTAAATTGTCAATAATATATTTGTGTGCTGTTTCTTTGGCTTCCTCTGATAATCTTGTGGAGTCTGTACGAATATAAGTTATTAGTCCTACAGTGCCTTCCTTTTCTATATCAATACCTTCATACAGTTGTTGTGCCAAGGACATGGTTTTTTTTGTTGAAAATCCCAATCTATTAGAAGCTTCCTGTTGTATGGTACTAGTTGTAAAAGGTTTCTGGGGATTTCTTCTCCTGGTGCCTTGTTTTACATCCTTTACAATAAGATTTTTGTTTTTAATTTTAGCAATAATCTTATCTATTTCTTCCCGCGATGGTATATGTTTATTACCTGATTCATCACTATGAAACTTAACTTCAAATTTTTCTTTTTTGCCGGTTTCTGTTTTTAAAGTAAGTTCCCAATATTCTTCTGGAATAAATTTGTTTATTTCTTCTTCTCTATCTTTAATAATTTTGGTGGCCACAGATTGTACCCTTCCAGCACTTAATCCCTTCCTCATTTTTCGCCATAATAGGGGGCTTATTTTATAACCTACTAATCTATCCAGTACCCTCCTAGCTTGTTGGGCATCTACTAAGTCCTTGTCAATTACCCTAGGATTTTTAATAGCATTTTTGATGGCAGATTTTGTGATCTCGTTAAATTCAATTCTACAGGCCACATCTTCATCAATTTTCAAAGCATTAGATAAATGCCATGAAATAGCTTCCCCTTCTCTATCAGGGTCAGTTGCTAAATATATCTTTTCTGCTTTTTTAGCTTCTGCCCTAATTTCCTTTAGGATAGGCCCCTTTCCCCTTATTGTGATGTAATTGGGTTGAAAATCATTTTCAATATCTATACCCAGTTTACTTTTTGGTAAATCTATAATATGGCCAACTGATGCCTTAACAACATAGTTTCTACCTAAGAATTTCTTTATTGTTTTTGCTTTAGCAGGTGATTCTACTATAACTAAAGATTTACTCAATCACCTCACCTCCTATATATCTATCTTTTATAATTATTATATGGATTTAATTGCATTTATTTGTAGCAATTTATTTAGATACTGTATATATTTTTCCAGGTAATTGATTTATAAAGCCTTTCAATTCTAATATGGTTAATAATATATTCACCTCTGAAATACTTATACCACTTTTATAAGATATTAAATCTATATGAACAGGGTTTTCCCTTATAATATTATACACTTTCATTTCCTCTTGACTTAAATCCTGCTTTAGATTTTCTTCTTCTTTAGTATTATTTAATACATATTTGTACTTGAGTTCTTCTATTATATCTTCTACAGATAATAAAATCTTGGCACCCTCCCGTATCAATTTATTGGTTCCTTTGCTTTGACTATTATTAATATTCCCTGGTAAAGCAAAGACATCTTTTCCCTGCTGCAAGGCATGTTCTACCGTAATAAGAGTACCACTTTTTTCCCCTGCCTCTATTACTACTACACCATCAGACAAGCCACTAATAATACGATTTCTAGCAGGAAAATGGTGTTTAAGAGGTTGTACCCCTGGAGGATATTCCGATATAATAGTTCCCAAATTTTCCATTTGTTTATACAAATTTTGATTTGATTTGGGATAACATTTATCTATACCACACCCTAATATACCAACAGTATATCCTTTGCCCTCCAAAGCTCCTTTATGTCCTTCTGTATCTATCCCTAATGCTAAACCACTAATTACCCCTATATCCCAATCTGTCAATTCTTTTGCAAATTTTTTCGCTGCCCATCTTCCATAGGGTGTAGATTTTCTTGCCCCTACTATTGCTATAAGAGGAAAATTTATTCCCACCCTCCCCTTAACATAGAGGACATAGGGAGGATTGTAAATATCCTTTAGTCTTTGGGGATAATCATTATCTTCTATTGTAATTACAGTAAAATCTTTTTGGTAGTTTTTATCTATAATTTTTTGTAAAAATTCTTTATTTCTAGTCTTTAACATTTTCTCAGCAATTATACGGCGATTCTCTAGTGCATGATATAAGTGATTTTCATTTGTATACCATATTTCTTCAAGTTTTCCAAAGTAACTTTTTAAACTCAATATAGTCTCATATGTAATGCTTCCTAAATGATTAAGCCAAATTAATAAATTCCTTTCATTTATCATTATTTTACCTCCACATTAGATTGTTGTTTTGTCTATATTGTAAGGCTTCTAACAAATGATCGGTCTTTATAATATCACTATCATTTAAATCTGCGATTGTTCTAGATATTTTGATGATTCTATTATATCCCCTTGCACTTAATTTCATCTTTTCAAAGGCACTACTCAATAAATTCTGTGTTTTAGAATCTAATATGCAATATTTTTTAAGAGCAGAAGAATTCAATTGACTATTAAAGGTAAATTTTGTTCCTTTGTATCTTTCTAATTGTCTCTGACGGGCTTTCTCTACTCTTTTTCTAATAATAGCTGAACTTTCTGCTTCTTTATTACTAATCAGTTCATCATATGTAACCGCTGTTGTTTCAACAACTATATCCATACGGTCCAGTAAAGGCCCTGATACTTTTCCTACATAACGATTGATTTGTTGTGGAGTACAACTACATGAATATCCATTTTCAGTAGTATTGAAGTATCCGCATGGACAGGGATTCATGGAAGCTACTAACATAAATTTGGCGGGATATGTAAAAGAAGCACTTACCCTTGATATAGTAACAGAACCATCCTCCAAGGGTTGTCGAAGAACTTCTAAGGTGTTTCTTGTAAATTCTGGAAGTTCATCTAAAAAAAGTACACCGTTATGACTTAATGAAACTTCTCCAGGCTTTGGTATCCGTCCACCACCTGTTAGAGCCACCATTGATGCAGTATGATGAGGTGATCTAAAGGGTCTCTGGGTGATTAATCCTTTGTCCTCTTCTAAAAGTCCTGCAATACTATATATCTTAGTTATTTCCATGGCCTCATCCATAGTAAGTTTGGGTAAAATAGATGGAAGTCTACGAGCTGCCATTGTTTTACCCGATCCAGGTGGACCTATCATTAATAGATTATGACAACCTGCTGCTACAATTTCTAATCCTCTTTTTAAGTTATCCTGTCCTTTTAAATCCCTAAAATCCAAATCATATTCTATTTCTTTCCAATTTTGCACATTGCAATTCCTATGAACACCTAATTGTATTTCTCCCTTTATAAATCCTACTAATTCCTTTAATGATTCTACACCAATACATTCCATTCCATTAACTAATTTGGCTTCCTCCATATTACCCTTTGGCAATATTACCTGATGGAATCCCATATTATACATTTCCAATAACATAGGTAGGACACCATTAACCCTATTAATCCTACCATCTAGGGATAATTCACCTAATACCAGGATTTGGGAAAATTTTTCTAAATTAATTTGTCCAGATGCAGCTAGTACTCCTAGTGTTATAGGTAAATCAAAATGAGTTCCTTCCTTTTTAGTATCCGCTGGTGCTAAATTGACTGTTATTCTTCTTAAAGGAAATTCTAAACCACTATTGCTTATAGCAGCTCTTACCCGTTCTTTTGATTCCTTTAAAGATATATCTGGAAGTCCCACAATATTTATTACAGGTAAACCATTGTTTATATCTACTTCAACTTCTATATCAGTAGCTGTTAATCCATAAATACAACAAGTCTTAACTTTGGCAAGCATATTTCACTACCCCTTTAATAAGTTGTTATATTTATACAACATTCTATATAAATTGAATTTTTCCTCTTATTTTGCAATAATTTGTGAAACCTTGCCAGCTAATTTATTTAAAACGCATTTTCAATATGGTTAATTTCATATTTATCTTTTATCCATAAAACTTCTATAACATCAAATCTAAAATTCATATCCCTGATTTTTTGTTGTTGTATATATTGTTGTGCCACCTTTTTGATTTTTAATTGTTTTCTATAATTAACTGCTTCCCTTGGCAGACCATATATTGTATTCTTTCTAGTTTTTACTTCTATAAAAACCATCACATTATTTTGTTGTGCTATAATGTCAATTTCACCAAATCTATTTTTAAAATTATTTTTAAGTAAAAGATATCCTTTATTTATTAAATATTTTCTACTTAATAGCTCTCCATATGCTCCTAATTGTTTTTTCAACTATATTCCCTCCTAATTTGCTATGGATAAAGTTTTTTTAGAAAACTTCTCCTATGCATTTCGGTGATACCATATCTTATCAAGGCTTCCCTATGAGCTTTGGTACCATAGCCTTTATGTCTATCGATACCATATTGAGGATATTGTTGATGCCATTTTAAACATAGACTATCTCTTGTGACTTTAGCTACAATGGAAGCAATGGAAATTCCATGAATTAAATCATCCCCTTTAACAATAGATTGTTGAGGGATATCTAAATCTATTTCCTCCGCATCAATTAGTATATAATCTGGACTTATTAATTTGTCTTCTTTATCCCGTAGGTTAAGGATAGACTTTTTCATGGCCAATTTAGTAGCATTTTTTATGTTTATTTCATCAATTATTTCTGCCGACACAATTCCTATTCCAATAGCAATAGCTTTTTCTAATATGATTTCATATAATGCTTCTCTTTTTTTAGGTGAAAGTTTTTTTGAATCTTTTACACCTTCTATTTTCAGACCTTTAGGTAGTATAACAGTGGCTGCTAATACTGGTCCAAAAAGGCAACCTCTACCTACTTCATCACAATATGCAATGTTATTGTAACCCTTTTCCCAAAGGATGTTTTCTATACGAGATGTTAACAAATATTAATCCCCCTTTTTTATTTTTAATGTTTTTATATTAAAGGAGGTGACTCTAAAGAAATTTTTCCTATTTTTCCACCACGAAACTCATCTAATATCATGTTTGCCACCCTGGAGTAATCTATTTCACCGCCACTTATTATNCAACCTCTATTTCTAGCTATTTCATCCATAATATCTATGGCCCTATTAGAATCCTCACCTAGTTTATATCTGGCAATTAACTTTTTATGATCTTTTTGCCATAGCCTTTCAACCAACCTAAGAGCCAATGTTTCAATATCCATAATCTCATCTCTAATGGCCCCTGTAAAGGCCAAGTTTAATGCTACTTCTTGGTCTTCAAATTTTGGCCATAATATTCCTGGTGTATCTAAAAGTTCTATATTTCCTCGAAGCCTAATCCACTGTTTTCCTTTGGTAACACCAGGTCTGTCTCCAGTTTTAGCGCTTTTTCTGCCAGCTAATCTATTTAAAATCGATGATTTTCCTACATTGGGAATACCTACTACCATCACCCTGATGGCTCTTGCCCTTCGACCTTTTGCCTTTAAGGCATCCATTTTGTCTTTTACAGCATCTTCTACTGCTACTGTAATTTCCCTTAAACCTGTACCTGATATAGTATCTACTGCAATGGCCTTTAATTCCTGAGCATTATAATATTGAATCCATTTTTTTGTAATATTTGCATCGGCTAAATCAGCTTTATTAAAAATAGTAACCCTAGGCTTATCTCCTACAATATCATCTATCAAAGGGTTTTTGCTACTCAAAGGTACTCTTGCATCTAATAGCTCTAAGATCACATCTACTAGTTTTAATTGTTCCTTTAATAGTTCTCTAGTTTTTTTCATATGACCGGGGTACCAATTGATATTCATTATATCTCTCCTTTAAATTAAAAATAAAGGTCTAAGAAAGCATATGTATGATAATTTAGAAATTATGTAATATTACTTTTTTTATTAAACACGCAATAAAAGGGACTGCTAACAGTCCCTTTTATACTAGTAATTTTTCTTTTCTTTAATCTTAAAGGCAGCTTTACCAATTCTATCTCTTAAGTAGAATAATTTAGCTCTTCTAACTTTACCACGTCTCATAACTTCAATCTTTTCAACCTTAGGTGAATGTAATGGGAATGTTCTTTCTACACCAACACCATAGGAAATTCTTCTTACAGTAAAGGTTTCACCTATACCTCCACCTTGTTTTTTAATAACTATTCCTTCAAAAACTTGTATTCTTTCTCTATTACCTTCTTTAATTCTTACATGCACTCTTACTGTATCACCAGTATTAAATTTTGCAACATCACTTTTTAGTTGCTCTTTTTCTATAGCTTTTATTAAATCCATAATGGTACCTCCTTCCTTCCTAGACGTTCGTATGATTTACATAGAGGACCGTCCGTACTGACCTTGATATTATATCACAACTTTTATGATACTTCAACAGTAAATTAGATAATTTTTGCCAATGAATCTATGATTTTTTATCTTCTTTAGTAATACCAGCTTTTTCTAATAAATCAGGTCTTCTTTTAGTTGTAATTTCTAAGGAGGTTTTCCTTCGCCAATCCTTTATTTCTTTGTGATTTCCTGACAATAACACTGATGGCACAGTCAAACCCCTAAAATTTTGTGGCCTTGTATATTGTGGGTATTCCAACAAACCTGAATAAAAGGACTCTTCTTGAAAACTCTCATCCTGTCCCAAAACTCCAGGTATCAGCCTAGATATGGTATCTATAATGACTGCAACAGGTAGTTCTCCTCCAGTTAAGACGTAGTCTCCAATAGAGATTTCATCCGTTACCAATTCATCTATAACTCTTTGATCTACACCTTCATAATGTCCACAGATAAAAATTAAGGTTTCTTCCTTAGAAAGTTCTATTGCCATTTGTTGATTAAAAACTTTACCCTTGGGACTACAATATATGGTCCTTGGTTTTTCTTTAGAAGATATATCCTTGATTACTTCACTATAACAATCAAAAATAGGCTGTGGTGTCATTAACATACCAGCACCACCTCCATAGGGATAATCATCTACTTTTTTATGTTTGTTGTCAGCAAAATCTCTAATATTTATATAATCTATATCTAAAAGACCTTTATCTTGTGCATTTTTTATAATGCTTACACCCAATGGACCTTCAAGCATTTCAGGAAATAATGTTAAGACTTTTATAATCATTCTATCATTCCTTCAATAGGATCAACGGTAATTCTTCTTTTTTCTAAGGATATTTCAGGCATAAATTCCTTTACAGCAGGAATCAATATCTCCTTCTTACTTTTTTCGTCTGCAATAACATATACTTCATTAGAGCCGGCTTGTAATACATCTGTTACTTTTCCAAGATATTTATCTTCCACTGTAAAAACATCTAATCCTATAATATCAGCAATATAATAGGTATCCTCTGGTAAATCACGTTTTTGACTTTCGTCTATCAATATATATTTACCTTTAAACTTCTCTACTTTATTGATATCATCATAATCTTTAAAGGATAATAGTAAATCTTTAGGTCTATATTTTATTTCATTAATATAAAACTTTTCATCATATCCCTGTATATATACCCATTTTAACTCTTCAAATCGTTCTTCATAATCGGTTAAAGATAGAATTTTTAGTGTTCCCTTTATTCCATGGGTATTTAATATTTTACCAACCCTTAAATATCTCATAAACTCTACATCCTTTTATTATAGATTGTTTACATTATTGAACCTTTATAATCATATAATTTGACATAAGCTTAGGGATTTATTCTGGGAAATATAATTTTTGAAATTTTAATAAGGATTAGGTTTGCCTAATCCTTACAATTAAATAATTTCCACAATAACTCTTTTATTTTCTTTGGTAGCAGCAGCCTTAACAACTGTTCTAATTGCTTTTGCAATTCTGCCCTGCTTACCGATAACTTTTCCCATATCTTCTTGGGCTACCTTTAATTCCACAATAATCGATTGGTTACCTTCAACTTCTGTAACAACTACTTCTTCTGGATTGTCCACTAGTGCTTTAGCAATAATCTCCACTAATTGACCCATTGGTATTCCCCCTAGCTAATGGATTATTATTCAATAATTCCATTCTTTTTGAATAAATCTTTTACAGTATCTGTTGGTTGAGCACCGTCATTTAACCATTTTGTTGCTTTTTCATTATCTATTTTAATTTCCTTTGGATCAGAAACTGGATTGTAATATCCTATTTCTTCGATAAATCTACCATCCCTAGGAGTTCTAGCATCAGCAACTACTATTCTATAAAAAGGTCTTTTTTTAGCACCCATTCTTTTTAATCTGATTTTTACAGCCATTTTTTCACCTCCTTTAAATAATATCAATTTTTAGAAGAAAGGTAGTTTAAATCTTCCACCTTTTTTCATTGATTTCTCCATATCAGTAAACTGTTTCATCATCTTTCGTGTCTGTTCAAATTGTTTTATCAGGCGATTAACCTGCTGCACAGTTGTACCGCTACCTTTGGCAATCCTTTTTCTCCTACTGCCATTTATGATACTAGGATTTAATCTTTCTTCTCTAGTCATAGATTGTATAATTGCTTGAATATAGACTAATTCTTTTTCATCTACCTCAAGGTTTTTCAATTGTTTGCCACCAGCACCTGGAATCATATCTAGTAATTGACTAATGGGACCCATATTTTTTACTTGTTGCAGCTGTTCTAAAAAGTCCTCAAAGGTAAATTGTTGATTCCGAATTTTATTATGCAGATCTTTTGCTTTTTCTGCGTCAAAATTAGCCTGAGCTTTTTCTATTAGAGTTAAAACATCTCCCATGCCCAATATTCTAGATGCCATTCTATCAGGGTGAAAGGCTTCTAAATCATCGAGTTTTTCTCCCATACCAACAAATTTTATAGGTTTATTGGTCACTGCTCTTACAGATAAAGCAGCACCACCTCTAGTGTCACCGTCTAATTTTGTTAGAATTATGCCATCTATACCTAATTTAGCATTAAATTCTTCGGCTACATTAACAGCATCTTGTCCTGTCATAGCATCGACTACCAATAGTATTTCATTAGGTTCTATAGTAGTTTTAATATCTTGTAATTCTCCCATAAGACCTTCATCAATATGGAGTCTTCCTGCCGTATCTATAATAACAATATCATTACCATGGTTTATACCATGTTCTACGCCAGCTTTTGCAATATCTACTGGGCTAAGTTGATCTCCCATACTAAATACGGGAACATCCATCTGCTGACCTACTACCTGTAATTGTTTAATAGCTGCAGGTCTATAAATATCTCCTGCTACCAACAATGGTCTTTTACCTTGTTTTTTTAATAATCCTGATAATTTACCACAGGTGGTAGTTTTACCAGCACCTTGTAAACCTGCCAACATAATAACTGTTGGTGGTTTTGATGCAAATGTTAGCTTGCTTTGGGTTTGCCCCATCAATTCTGTTAGTTCTTCATTCACTATTTTTATAACCTGTTGTCCTGGGGTAAGGCTTTCTAAAACTTCTGTACCTATGGCTCTTTCTTTCACCTTTTTTATAAAGTCTTTGACGACCTTAAAGTTTACATCGGCTTCTAAAAGGGCTAGTCTTACTTCTCGCATAGCTTCTGATACATCTTTTTCTGTCAACTTTCCTTTACCCTTTAGTTTACCTAAAGTATTTTGAAGTTTTTCAGCTAATCCTTCAAAAACCATTTTTTTCACCTACCTAAGGAAATCAATTGTTTAACCATTTATCAAATAATAGCTTTATATCGTTGATCTCTTTTTTTAATTCTAGCTTTGATGAATTGGATTCAATCATTTTTTCTAGCATAATTACTTTATTTTTTATTTCATTTATATTAGCCTTCTTGGATTCGAATAAATAACAAAGTTTTAATTTGTTTTCATAATTAAAAAGTATTTTTTCAGTTCTTTTGATAGTATCATATACCGCCTGTCGGGATATATCCTGTTCCTGTGCTATTTCTCCTAAAGATAAATCTTGATGATAATATAAATCAATCATATCCCTTTGTCTTTCTGTGAGAAGCTGACTATAAAAATCATAAAGCATAGATATTTTCACTTTTTTCTCTATCATAGTAGCACTTCCCATATATATAGTGTAAAGCATATTTGCTTTACATGAGAATTTTATATCAAAATTACTTCCCTGTCAAGTATTTTTTATTGACAGTTTTAAATTTATTCTTCCCCGAATAATGCTTTTACAAAACTCTCTGCACTAAACTCCTGTAAATCCTCCATTTGTTCCCCTACGCCAATTAGTTTTACAGGTATATTTAACTCTTTACTGATAGCAATGACAATTCCACCCTTTGCTGTACCATCTAATTTGGTTAATACTAATCCTGAAATATCAGTTACTTCTTTGAAGGTTTTGGCCTGTTGTATAGCATTTTGTCCAGTAGTAGCATCTAAAACTAATAAAACCTCTTTGTTGGCCTGTGGATATTCTCTTTCCACTATCTTAAATATTTTTCCTAACTCATTCATAAGATTTTTCTTATTGTGTAGACGACCAGCAGTATCACATATTAGTACATCTATATTTCTTGCCTTTGCTGCTTGAATAGCATCATAAATAACAGCAGCAGGATCAGAACCTTCTTGGTGTTGGATAACATCAATACCCACTCTATTGCCCCATATATTTAATTGATCTATAGCAGCTGCCCTAAAAGTATCCCCTGCAGCTAGCAATACTTTCTTTCCTTCCTGCTTTAGCTTATAGGCGATTTTACCAATAGAAGTAGTTTTACCAACGCCATTTACCCCTACTACTAAAATAATAGATGGTGATGAATTGACATTTAAACCAGTGGAATCTAATTCATTTAAAATTTCCATTAATTTTTCCTGTAGTAATAATTTAATCTCTTCTGGTTCCTTAACCTTTTTTTCTTTTATAGTGTCTTTTAATTCCTCCACTATTTCCATTGTAGTATTAACACCTATATCTGCCATAATAAGTATCTCTTCCAATTCTTCAAAAAAATCTTCGTCTATACTTTTATAGGATTTAATTAAAACATCTACTTTGTCGGTAATGCTTTTCTTTGTCTTAGATAGACCCACCTTTAATCTTTGAAATAAGCCTACCTTTTCTACAGATTTTTCTGCTTCTAAGGTTTCTTGGGTCTCTCCTTCTTCAATTTGATCTATTTCTTCAATTTGATCTATTTCTTCCACTTTTTCTATTTCATCTAATTCTTGTACTTCTTGTATTTTCTCTATTTCTTCTAGTTTTTTTGCTTCTTCTAATTCCTCCACCCTTTGAATTTCTTCATTTTCGATAATCCCTACTATTTCATCTATTGGCTTATTAGAGTACACCTCCTCTTTCACATTATCTTCTAGATCATTTCCTTTAGAATCATCAACATGATCCTCCACTGTATCTATAATCTCTTGTTCTGTTTCTTCTTCTTCTTCTAATACCTCATTTTCTACAAAATCTTTATCTTCTTTATTTTTATGGGTTATTTTATTCCATAACTTTTTAAACATATTTATTCCTCCTAACTGGCTATTTCCTTACTAATTTCATCCGTAAGTTTTAAGGACACAATTTTGGATACCCCTTCTTCTTCCATGGTAATTCCATAAAGTACATCGGCATGCTCCATTGTACCCTTTCTATGAGTAATGACAATGAATTGTGTATTTGATGAAAGTTCTTGTAAAAATTTTGCAAATCTGTTAACGTTAGCATCGTCTAATGCTGCCTCTATCTCATCTAAGATACAAAACGGACTGGGCTTGACTAATAGGATACCAAATAATAAAGATATTGCTGTTAATGCTCTCTCGCCACCTGATAATAGTGATAAACTTTGAAGTTTTTTGCCTGGTGGTTGAGCAATAATTTCTATACCACAATTTAATATATCTTTTTCATCTTCTAACACCAACTGGGCCTTTCCACCACCAAAGAGTTTTCTAAAGACTTCATTAAAATTTGTTTTTATTTTAATGAATTCATTTATAAATTGTTTTTCCATTTTATATTCTATATCTTTAATAACCTTGCCTAATGATTCTTTTGCCCTTTCTAAGTCCTGGCTTTGTTCATGTAAAAATTCATATCTCTCTTTTATATTTTCGTACTCTTCAATAGCTTGGGGATTTATATGCCCTAGAGAGTTAATTTCATCTTTAGCTTGTTTTATTTCTTTTGTTATATTGACATTATCTGATAAATTCTCCCTAAGGTCTTTAGCATCCTTATAGGTCAATTCATAATCTTCCCAGAGTTTGGTATAAAAGTTTTGCTGTTGCATTTCTAATCTGGTGGATTTCATATCTAGTTTATAATTGCTATCCTTTAATTCTAAAATAACTTCTTCCACCTGTTTTAATATTTCTATTTTGTTTTTTTCCCTTTGTAATAAATTTTCTTTAGTAATTTTTAATCCTTCTAATTCGTTTTGGAGAAAGATAATATTTTGAGATAGGGATTTTAACTGCTTTTCCTTTGTACTTTTTTCACTTTGTAGTTGTTTTCCTTCCTCATCATTTGAAACAATTTCTTTTTCTTTGACCTTTCTCTGCTCCCTGCCCTCTGCAATTGTACCTTGTAAACTTTCTATTTCCTGTAACAAAGATTTTTTTTGTTCTTTTATAGAGGCATGATTTATTTTTTCTTTAGTCATTATATCATTTAAACTTTCTATTCGTTGCTTTTCTTTTAAAAGATATTTTTCATCATTCACTAGACTATTTTTTATATCTGCAATTCCTGTTTCCATATTTCCTATATCTTTAGAAATAGCAGTGTATTTATCTAATGTTATTTGATACACCTGATTAATTTGAATATTTTCAGCTTGCAGCTGTTTCATTAATAATTGCTTTTCTTTGTTCTCATCTTCTAATTGTTGAATCCTGCTTTCTAATGTTGCTTCTAAAATCTTATACTCTTGTTGGCAGGTATTAAGATAATCCAACCTTTCATTAAAATTCCTAATATTATTTAGTAATGTATTATGTTGTTGTTGAAAGTTTTCTTCTTCTATTTCTAATTTAGTAATAATAGCTGTCAATTCTTCTAATTCTCTTTTTCTAGTCAATATACTACTTCCTTTAAATACATTGCTTCCTCCCGTTAAAGATCCCCCTATATTCATTATATCCCCTTGAAGGGTTACAATTTTAAATTTATGTTGTAGTTTCCTCGATGTTTGTATGGCAATATCAAGGTCAGGAACAATTAAAACCCTAGAAAGTAAATAGGAGAATATATTATAAAATTTTTCTTCATATTCTATAACGTCAATAGCTATATTTACATCATTAATTCTTTTAATAATATTAAATTCATCTTGTCTAATATTTTTTTTCTGTATGGAGCTTATAGGTAGTAGTGTTACCCTGCCTAGATTGTGTTGTTTTAAATAATTAATCAATTTCTTGGCAATTTCTTCATTACTAGTTATGATATTTTGAATACTAGCACCTAGAGCAGATTCCATGGCTCTTTCATATCCCTTGGCCACTTTTAGTAAATCTGCTACAGTACCATGGACACCTTTTGCTAACTCTAAATTATTGTTACAGGCATTTATAAGGTTTTTCACGCTTTTGCTATAACCTTCACCTTCTCTATCCATTTCACTTAAAATATTTTTTTTAGATATTTTATGGTGAAGTTCTTTTTTCGTTTCTTCTAATTGCTTAAATAATTTAATTTCTTTGTTTTTTACAATATCTTTTTCTTTTGTTATCATTGTTATTTCATCATTAATTTTTTGTATGTTTATATAATTGTTTTTTAAATCTTTTTTTAAATTGTGGAATTTTATTTCTCTTTCATTTTTTTTGTCATTATAATTTTGTGTATCTTGATTTATTTGTTCTTGTTGTTGTTTCATTGTCTGCAACAAGGTCTTCAAACTATTGGCCTCAGCTTTTTTGTCTGATATATCATTTAAAATATCAATGATATCACCTTTAGACTTTTCCACCTCTTTCTCTTTGATGGTTTTTAATTGGATTACTTCTTTGTACTCATTAGTATAATTTTCTAGCTTTTCTTCCAATTCATTTAACTCCATATTAACATTTTCTAATTGAATTAGTTTATTATCTAATTTTTTTATACATGAGTTATTTAAATCTTCTATGTCTTTTATATCTTTTTGCAATCTTTTTATGTTTTCTGTTGAATGAAAACTTTTTTGTTGAATTACCTTTATTTCTCCCTCTATTTTACTTATACTGTTTTTAATATGGTAAAAATCTTCCTGTTTTTCTATAGTCTTCTGTTCTATTTTTTGTAAGTCTTCCTGAAGCTGATGTAATTCAACGGTATGATTCTCTTTTTCAGTATTTTGTATAATTAAAGATTCTTTTAACATATTAGTTTGCTGCTGAATATGTTTTAACTCTCCGTCAATCTTGTCAATTTCCCTGATAAAAAGATTAATCTCAAATTGAAATAATTTTTCGTTTATTTCGTTATACTTTATAACTTTTGCACTTTGTTTTTTCAATGGCTCCAATTGATTTTCTAGTTCATATAATATGTCCTTGACTCTTAATAAATTATCCTTTGTATCAGCAAGTTTTTTCTCTGCTTCATATTTACGGTGTTTGTATTTTACTATACCAGCTGCTTCCTCGAATAATTGTCTTCTATCTTCTGATTTACTACTTAATATTTCATCAATTTTTCCCTGTCCAATAATAGAGTAACCATCTTTGCCAATACCTGTGTCCATCAGTAATTCTCTAATATCTTTTAACCTACATGATGATTTGTTTAAATAATATTCACTTTCCCCGGAACGATACATTCTCCTAGTAATTTTTACCTCATTATAGTCGATAGCCAGTTTTTGGGAACTATTATCCAATGTTAAGGAAACCTCTGCCATACCCAGCGCTTTTCTGTTAATAGTTCCAGTGAAAATAATATCTTCCATTTTATTTCCTCTTAAAGATTTTGCACCTTGTTCTCCTAATACCCACCTTATAGCATCAGAAATATTGCTTTTACCACTTCCATTTGGCCCTACCACTGCTGTAACAGGATTTTCAAAATCAATTTCCACCTTGTTGGCAAAGGATTTAAATCCTTGAATTTCTAATTTCTTCAATTGCAAATTTACCACCCCCATTTTTCATAAATCACAATAATTTTATATCCTTTGCACCTTTATTTCATCTTCTTGCATTTTTTCGTCATATTTGATTATAATTTTAGATAGTTTATATTTCTCCATTAAATATTTCTTGTTAGATTGTTTATATCCTGCTACTTTAGATACACTGGTGGGATGACAATAAATGATTATATTCTTTGATTTATTAATATTAATCTTATTGATTTCTTCCTCAATAAGACCTTTGTAGATTTCTGTTTCTACCATTTCCCTAAATGCAGGATGATAGGGTCCCGCTACTAGGGATTTGCCATAGTTAATATCTTCATTACTTTGTAAACCCAAGCGAATAACAGGAATATTGGATTTTTTAAAAGTCAATAATAAACCCTTACATATTGATATGGTTTCTTCTACTGTAAAAGGTTGATATTCTCCCCTAATATACAAGGTTTCTAAATATGTATCTTTTATTACAATTGTTGGATAGATACGAAGAAAATCAGGGTTCAAGGAAATAATATCCACAGCTGTTTTTTGAATAGTGGTTTCATTGTCCCCTAATAGCCCTACCATCATTTGTAGGCCTAATTTAAAATCATATTCTCTAATCAATTTAACGGCTGAAAAGACTTCTTTGCTTGTGTGTCCTCTATTGTTTAGTTCTAGTACTTTATCATCTGTAGATTGAACACCTAATTCTATAGTGGAAACCTCATATTCATCCAATAAATTGAGTATATCTCTATCAATATAATCTGGTCTTGTAGAAAGACGAATCCCATCAACTAAACCTTTAGTTTTGGTTTCAAAAGCAGGAGTTAATAGCTCAATTTGTGTTTCCATAGGTAAACCTGTAAAGCTGCCTCCATAAAAAGCAATTTCTTTATGAACGTCATTTTGAGGGAAAAATCCTATATATTGTTTTATAATTTTATAGACGTCTTCTCCTGTAATTTTGGTAATTTCCTTAGCTATTTTTTTCTGATTACAAAAACTGCAGTCATGGGGACAACCCATATGAGGTATGAAAATAGGAATTATATATGATTTTTTTGCCATATTTATTGCCCCCTCTTGATACCTTCCTTTGCAGCCCTTTGCTCAGCTTCCTTCTTACTTTTACCACTACCTCTGCCTATAACTGTATCCCCAAACAAAACTTCCACATCAAAACTCTTATTATGATCTGGCCCATATTCATTGACAACTTTATACGTAATTTTTTCAAAACCTTTACTTTGTAATAATTCTTGTAAATCTGTTTTATAATCTTTGAACAAACTTCCTTTGCTGGCTAATACTATGCTATCCATAAAATAATTTAAAACAAATTTTCTTGACTCTTCAATACCCCCATCAATATATATAGCACCTATTAGTGCTTCTAATGCATCAGCTAATATGGATTCTCTGTCTCTCCCCCCTGTAAGTTCCTCACCTTTACCTAGTAGTAAATATTGCCCCAGTCCTATATTTCTTGCCTGCCTAGCTAATGATGCCTCACATACTACACTTGCTCTCATTTTAGTCAATTCTCCTTCTGGCAAATGTTTATATTTTTCAAAAATATATTCACTTATGGTTAAACCTAATACAGAGTCTCCTAAAAACTCTAATCTTTCATTATATCTAATGTTTTTATTTTTTGATTCATTAGCATATGAACTATGAGTTATAGCCTCTATAATCATATGGTTATTATTAAATTTATAATTTATTGTTTCTTGCAAACTATGGATTTTTTGTCCCATATCATTTGTATTGACCATATTGTTTCCTCCAATAATTCTCTATATTGTTTATATTTTATATATAGTTTAAAGTATAATTTACCTTTGTATGCAAGTATATTAAAAAAAGTTTGTCTGCAAAATAAATCCATTAATTATTGTACTATTAAAATTCCTTAAATGCAAAAATAATTATAGAAATACTAGGATTTCTATAATTATTTTCCAAACTTTAAGATTAATATTTTTTAAAAATAATTGTTGCATTATGTCCACCAAAACCAAAGGAATTTGATAGTGCATATTCCACATTTGTTTCCTTAGGGTAATTAGGCACATAATTTAAATCGCATTCCTCATCAGGGTTTTCATAATTGATTGTAGGAGGTATTATATTTTGATCTATTGCCATAGCACATGCTATACCTTCTATTCCTCCAGCTGCCCCTAATAAATGTCCCGTCAT
>JGI24708J26588_10001605_pt1 | contig 17819 bp, 21 predicted proteins | sample BioPla1DNA2_FD_26588 | JGI IMG/M metagenome (IMG submission 26588) | reverse complement strand
TTTTTATTTTATTTATTTATCTTTTTGATTCGATTGCATTCTCCTAGTTGTATAGTCGATAATTATTCGTTCATATTCTTCATGAACTAAAGGAGAACTAAAAATAAAATCTGCACTAGCCTGATTATTTGCAACAGGAATATCCCATAACACAGCAATTCTTAATAAAGCTTTAACATCTGGATCGTGAGGTTGAGCTTCTAGAGGATCCNAGAAGAAAATAAGGAAATCAATATCTCCTTCTACAATTCTAGCTCCTATTTGTTGATCACCACCTAAAGGGCCGCTTTTATAAGTACGTACTGGTAATCCTGTTTCTTTAGTAATAAGAGCTCCTGTTGTACCCGTTCCATATAAAAAATGTTGACTTAATATCGCTTTATTTTTTTTGGCCCATTCTACCAAATCTTTTTTTCGATTATCATGAGCAACCAATGCAATATTTTTTTGCTTTCCCATTTTTATTTTCATATCCACTCGAAAATCCCCCTTTTATTATTATTTAATTTTTTCTTTTTTAATACCTTTTTAATCATTGTAACAAAACTTAAAAAAATAACAATATATAAATAAAAGTTTTGATATCTTATAATGCCTATGATACTATAGAAGAGAAATAGATCTATATTCATAATAAAAATGAAGTTACTTTTTAATACTATAATTATATATTAAAGTATATTAAACATAAATATAAAAATAATACATCTGATTAGGAAGTGAAAAAAATGAATTTTGGTTATATCCGAGTAGGAAGTGCTATTCCTAAAATAATTGTAGGAGATTGTATTTATAATACAGATCAAATATTAATGTTAATTGATAATGCTATAAAATATGATATTCAAATTCTTTCTTTTCCAGAATTATGCATTACAGGTGCTACTTGTGGTGATTTATTTTATCAAAACTCTCTATTACATAATAGTACAGAACAACTAACACGGGTACTTGAACATACAAAAAACATCGATATGATTATTAATATTGGTATGCCTTTGCAAATTGAAAATAAAATATATAATTGTTCTTTATTTTTACATCAAGGACTTATACTAGGTGTTATTCCTAAGACTTTTTTATCGATTCATAGTGGAATTCAAGATCAAAGATGGTTTTCTACTTCTAATATAAAATTTAAAAATACTATAACTCTGTGTAACCAACAAGTTCCCTTCGGTATAAATTTAATTTTTCAAAATAAAAATCAACCTGAATTATGTATTGGTACTGAAATTGGTGAAGACCTTTATTCCCCTCTTCCACCTAGTACTTTCTTATGCTTAGAAGGAGCAACACTAATTATACATCCTCATACTTTACCTCAAATAATTGGTTCTTATGAATATCATCAAAATATGGTACAACAACAAGCATTACGCTGTATTACCGGNTATCTATCTACTTCTGGAACTGGAGAATCTACAACAGATAAGGTTTTTATAGGTTCCTCTTGCATTACTGCACACAATAAACAATTAAAAAATGAACAGTCTTTTCATCATTCTATTATTTATGCCGATATAGATTTCGAACAAATTATACAAAAAAGAAAAAGGAGTTCTTTTTTTAGAAATAATATAAAAGAATATTTTTCACCACAAGTAGAGATTAAAAAAATCATTTTTGAATTAAAACCTAAAAAAATTAAAACTTTATTACCTCCTCCTAATACACATCCATTTGTACCTTCTCAACAAAACTTTAATAAGCAATGTTCTGAAGTTTTTAAAGTTCAAAGTTATGGTCTAATCAAAAGATTAGAACATACCCAAGTTAAAAAAATTATTCTTGGAATCTCAGGGGGATTAGACTCTACATTGGCGTTATTAACAGCAGTTAAAACTTTTGATACATTGAAACTTCAAAGAAAAAATATTATTGGAATTACAATGCCTGGCTTTGGTACTACTGACCGTACTTATAATAATGCACAAACACTTATGAAATTATTAAATATAACTAGTCTAGAAATTTCTATTCAAGAAGCAACATTACAACATTTTAAAGATATTAAACACGATCCTACTATTCATGATATTACTTATGAAAATTCACAAGCTAGAGAACGAACTCAAATATTAATGGATATAGCTAATAAAGAACAAGGATTAGTCATTGGTACAGGAGATTTATCAGAATTAGCTTTAGGTTGGGCGACATATAATGGTGATCATATGTCTATGTATGCTATTAATGCAGGTGTACCTAAGACATTAATAAAGCATCTAGTATATTGGGCTGCACAAGAAACATCTAATTCTATCTTACAAACAACTTTATTAGATATTATAAATACCCCTGTAAGTCCTGAACTTCTTCCTCCTACAAATGAAAATCAAATTCAACAAAAAACAGAAAATTTAGTAGGACCTTATGAACTTCATGATTTTTATTTATATTATCTAATTCGTTTTGGTTTTTCACCTAGAAAAATTTTTTACTTAACACAACAAGCCTTTAAAGGAAAATATAATAATAAAACTATTTTATATTGGCTAGGTACATTTTATCGTAGATTTTTTTCACAGCAATTTAAACGTTCTTGTTTACCTGATAGTCCTGCAATTGGATCTGTTTCTCTTTCTCCTCGTGGTGATTGGCTGATGCCTAGTGATGCTAGTGTAAGGATATGGCTAAAAGAAGTAACAGAATTGGAAAAAAATATTCTCTTTAAGTAAAAACCTAATAGATACATATTAAGTATATTTATATGTAGAAAGCATCCGTATTTATAATACGGATGCTTTCTGGTTAAAAGACTCTTTATTTCCTTTTTAAATATTTAACTTTCTAGTAAAAATTATAATTTATTTATTACTTATATATTTTAGAATATAAAAAATTAATTATTATTTACATTAGTTGTATTATGATTTTCATGATATATTTGATCTAAAACAATAACAAAGGCTAATATTAAACTAGGATCTTCTGATTCTTTTATTTCAACTCCATACGTATCAGTAAATGAAAACCAACTTTTATTAACAGTACATACTAACTGATTATTTTTTAATATTTGAAAGTCATGAGCAAAAATATTACCCAAAATTTCATAATACCCCTGTATGCTTTCAATATAAAATTTTGGTTTTAAAAAGCTAATTTCTTTTTTAATCTTTGCAATATATCTTCCTTTTTGATAAAAATAATATTCTGGTAAAAATTTAAATAACTTTTGTTCAATATAAATTTGTTCTTCTTGTTGCATATTATATAAAGTAAGCTTATTCCCGAATGAAAAAAACTTTCCTTCTACAATATATTGTGGTTGATTAAATTCATCTTGTATAGTAAATCGATCACGAAAAGAAAATATTTTTTGTCGAATTTGAAATTTCATTATTTTTCTCCTCTAATTTTTTTAAATAGATACCTTTAATTCTTTTATTTCTTTTTCCGTTAGTGGTCTGTACTCTCCCAAATCAAGGTTTTCATCTAATTTTAAACTTCCCATAGAAATTCTTTTTAAATAAATTACTTTTTGTCCCCTACTTATAAACATCCTTTTTACTTGATGAAATTTACCTTCACAAATAGTTAATTCTATCTCTGAAATATCTCCCGAAGTAATAATTTTTAACTCTGATGGTAACGTATGATAACCATCATCTAATAATACTCCCGATTGAAAAGCAATTTTATCGGATTTTGTAACCTGCCCTTGAATCTTTGCATAATATGTTTTTGGTACTTTCTTTTTTGGAGATAAAAGATTATGAGTCAATTCTCCATCATTAGTAAGAAGCAATAAACCCTCTGTATCCTTATCTAATCGTCCTACTGGAAATAAATTTTTCTGATCTTTTGGTTTTAAAAGATCCATAACCGTCTGATCATATTTATCTTCTGTAGCAGATATAAACCCTGCAGGTTTATTTAACATATAATAATAAAATTGTTGATAAAAAACTTCTTGACCTTGAAAACAAATTTTTTGTACCATTGGATCGATAAGAAGACCTGGATTATCTATTACCTTTCCGTCAACATGAACTAAACCATTTCGTATATATTTTTTTACTTCTTTTCGACTCCCTATTCCTGAAGATGACAAAATTTTATCAACTCTTATTTGTTTTATTTTAATCACATCCATCTCCAACTAGATAAATACTTATTTTTTAATCTTCCATTTTGTATTTTACCCCATCCTAGAGGATATCCTTCTACACAAACTAAATTCCAACCTGCATTACCTTTAATTTCAATTGTTTCACCTTTTAAATATCTAATAACCTGAGTATCATTTACTGAAAAGTCAATAACTTGGTTTACAGATTCTTTTGTTAATCCCATTGCAAACCCTTGTGACGGTTCGAATCTTTTTTTCTTTAACTCACCTAAATACCATCCACTTCTTAATACTCGTATCCCTTTTAAAGAAGGTATTCCGTCAGGAACTAAAAATACTTGCTGTCCTATTAATTGAATATTCCCCTGTAATAAAGAAGGATCCTTTATTACTTCGTTAATGAAACAATAAAATTCATTTAAATTTTCATTGTCTTGTTGTTTATTTCTTATACTAGAAGAATTTTTATAAAAATTAAAGGAAGCCGATTTTATTTTATAGTTATTTTTCTTTAATAAAGCAATAAAATGCCCTTCTCCTTTTAATTTATATGGCCACAATCGAACAGTATTTTCTAAATCTTTTCTTCCATTCACCCAATCTGGTTTTCCCTTACTAAACCCTTTTATTAATGGAATAGGAACGATATTAAATTCTGGATGGCATTTTAAAAAGTTTTCTATTATTCCTTCGTTTTCTTCTGGTGAAAAGGTACAAGTAGAATATAATAATAGTCCGTCTGGTTTTAACATAGCAGCAGCATTATCTAAAATATTTTTTTGTAAAGGGCAACAATATTCTGCTCCATAATTTTCCCAATTTTTAATAGCACTTGGATCTTTACGAAACATGCCTTCTCCAGAGCAGGGAGCATCTACTATTATTTTTGTAAAATATTCTGGGAAAAAAGTTGAAAGTTTTTCAGGAGTTTCACTCAAAATAACTGCATTACGAATACCAAATAATTCGATATTTTTTAATAATGCTTTTCCACGAGTTGGGCTTATATCATTACTTATTAAAANCCCTTGATTGTTCAAACGTGCTCCTAAATGAGTACTTTTACCTCCTGGTGCTGCACATAAATCTAACACAATATCACCTGGTTCTATATCCAATATAGCCCCTGGTGCCATAGCACTTGGTTCTTGAAGGTAATAAAGACCTGCATGATGATATGGATGTTTTGCTGGAAAAACATTTTTTTGATAATAAAATCCTTCTTTACACCATGAAATAGGTTCCAATTGAAAAGGTGCTATCTGTTTGAATTTCTGCGGTGAAATTTTTAATGTATTAACTCTTAAACCTGAAGAATACGGTTCATTAAAAATTTGTAGATAATCTTTCCATTCCTCTTTTAGTTGTATCTTCATACGTTGTATAAACTTTTGTGGCAAATCCATAAAAACACCCTTTATTGTTCAATTTTTGTTTCTATTTGTTTTTGTAAATTTTTTGCTAAGTTTTTACGTTCTTCTTCTGTTAATTCTGTAGGATCAATAGGAGGATGAATAATAACTTTTACATTTGCAGGGGAAATTCTATTTTTTTCTTCAAAAAACTTATATGATCCATCAAGTGTAATAGGTACAATCCATACATTTGATTTTGTAGCTAATTTCATACTTCCACTTTTAAAATTATTCATATTAGAACTTTTACTTCGAGTTCCTTCTGGAAAAATAACAAGAGAATGACCTGATTTTAAATGACTAATTCCTTTTATAATTGACTCTAAAGATTGTCTCAAATTTTTACGATCCATAAAAATACAATGAATATATTTCATCCAAATACTAATAATAGGTATTCTTTGGGTTTCAATTTTTGCAATAAAAGCCTTTTCTTTCGGTATAAAACCTAATAAAAGTAAAATATCAAAATAACTTTGATGATTACTAACAAATAATACATTTTTACAATTGCTTAAATAATCTAATCCTTCTATTTCTACATGTCCACCAGTTGCATGTACTAAACTTTTTGCCCAACGAGCTACCCACTTATGAACAGCTTGTTCTCTTTTTTCATATAAACCTAATATTCCTAAAATCTTATAATATACTAAATATAAAAGGGTATATAATAAAAGTAATACGATATAAATAACATAGAAAATAGTTCGAATCATTTAGTTTCTCCCTTCAAAATAAATATATAAATCCAAGATATAAATATCACTGTATATTTTCTAATAGGACTAAAATCTATTAAAGCTATTCATTTCTTCTAATATTTTATCAATAATAAAAAGTACTCTTATCTATAAAATCTTTTGCAAATTAAAATTCATATAATCTGCTGATACCAAATAATACTTTACATTATTATATATTCCTTGTAACCCTTGTGAAAAAGTATTCTCACCATGCAAGTGTCCATAGATTACTTTAGAAACACTATATTCTTCATATAACTCTGTAAAACCTGAAGAATCTAATTGATCATTTGTAGGTGGAAAATGAGTTAAAACAATAATTTGTTTCCCTTTTATTTTTTTAACTTCCTCTAAAGAAAGAATAAGGCGTTTTAACTCTCTTTCATAAATTTTCTTATCATGTTCTGTAAATTTAATAGAATTTGGACATATCCATCCTCTAGTACCACATATAATATAATCTTGGTATATATAAAAATTATTTTGTATGAAAAATTGATCCTCAAAGATTTGATTTAATTTTGTAATCGTTTTCCACCAATAATCATGATTTCCTTTAATAAAAATTTTTTTACCAGGTAAAAGATGTATTTCCTTTAAATCTACTAAAGCTTCTTCTAATGTCATTGCCCAAGAAATATCTCCAGCAATTAATACAGCATCTTCTCCTGTAACATTTTCTTCCCAATTTTTTTTGATCTTTTCCCAATGATTCTGCCAATGAGAACCAAAAACAGTCATAGGTTTATGAACTGCTCCACTTAAATGTAAATCACCTATTGCAAATATACTCATTTTTTTCCCCCCATTACTTATGACAGGGATTGAACATCATAAATCTGTACAATCATATCTAATTGTTGATTAAATTTTTTAAGTTTTTCTATATTTCCTTCTCTCCATAATTTTAAAAACTGTCGCTGAATATCTTCTGCTTCTGTTAAATTCCCTGTTCCATGTAAATTTTCAATATTTTTCACAATATCAGCAATAATATCTGATTTTAATTGAAATAACTCTTGAGCTTCTATAATTTCATTTCTTATCATAGACATTTCTTTATCTAACTTAAAAGCAGCTTCCGCTGCGTTTAATAATCTTTTACTTATTTCCTTTGGTATATTTTGTTTATATTTATATTGTAAAGAATGTTCAATAATAGCCCAAAAATTCATAGCTAAAGTACGAATTTGTATTTCTGCAAGAACTTTTTTTTCTCCTATTGCTGTATAAACAGGATATTGAATAATAATATGATAGCTTCTATATCCACTTGCCTTTGTATTTTCAATATAATNCTTTTCTTCCACAATCCATAAATCTTTGCCATTTCTTTCTCGAATTAAATGAACTACCTTATCAATATCTTCTACAAATTGACATATAATTCGAATCCCTGCAATATCTTCTATTTTTTCTGATATAGCAGATAAAGGTATATCCTTTTTTCTAGCTTTTTCTAATATACTTGATATAGTTTTTACTCTACCGGTAACTAATTCAATAAGAGAATGTTGATTTAATACTTGATATTGATGGGCAATATTTTGAAATTTTACTTCTAACTCCCTTACCGCTTGTTCATAAGGAATTAATTTCTTTTTCCATTGTAAAGTTTCCATAAACTCCACATCCATCCTTGTTTTTTATTACAAATACTTTTTTATTATAACATAAACAAAAAAGATAATATAGTCTTATAAATAGTACTCAATAAAACAATATATTAAAAACAACTTTTAAACATTAATTTTTTATAAGTCAAAAAATTATGTAAATTATTTTTAATACCTTAATTAAAAAATAACTTTTTAAAATGTTTATAAATAAATTGAGCTGCAATGCCTACAAAAAGTCCTGTTATCAAACCTGAAACTAATAATATAGGAGCATATAAATATATTTTAACATTTTGAATAATAAAAGCAGCTACAATAAGCTGTCCTATGTTATGAAATAAAGCACCTATAACACTAATACTATATATACTAATATATTCTCTTCCATATTGATATAAAAAAATCATACTAATATTACTTAATAAAGCACCTACTATACTAAATAAAAAAGCTGGAAGATTACCTGAAAAAATCGATCCTAATATTACCCTTAATAAAGTAACCACTAAAGCTTCTTTCCATCCCATCATCATCAGAACAACTAAAGAAATAATATTCGCTAAGCCTAATTTTACAGCCGGAATTGGTATAGGTACAGGAATTTGAGCTTCAATTACATAGATTCCTATAGCCATAGCTGTAAATAAACTTAAAGTAACTAATTTTTTTGTTTTTCTCATTTTTTTCTCCCTTCGTTATTTTTTAATAAACAACATCATCTACCTCTTTAGTTTGTTGAGCTTGTATAATTTCAATGCTAATCATATTTGGTAAACATACTGCTATACTTCCAGCTTCATTTATCCACCCTGTATGTACACATACTTGATCTGGACAACTAGACTCTATAAAACGAATACGTCCAGATTGGATTTCAATTTTATTATATTTTTTATTTTCATCTTTAATTTCTATTATAACAGGTTCTTTTACTGAGGATAATTCAATTACATCAATAATTTTATTGTTTTGTTTTATAATAGCTACTTGATCTACACTTTTATTTTTCAATTTATATATTTTTAGTCCAATAAAACTACATATAATTATTATCCCTATACCTAAAAAAACCCACCAATCACCTTTTTTCATAAGAAAATTCCCCATTCGTAAGTTGAAATTTTTCTTTTAATCCTGAAGTTATATATACTTTTTTCATTTCTGTAATCAAAATTGCCTCTGTATCTGGTAAATTTTCAATTAGATCTAATCCTTTTTCTAATCCCATTACATAAACTGATGTTGATAATGCATCTGCATCGATAGATTGTGAAGTAATAATAGTTACACTAACTAATCCATTATTTGAAGGATATCCTGTATTAGGATCCAAAATATGATGATATTTCTTATTATTTTGTTCAAAATAACGTTCATAATTTCCTGAACTAACAATAGCTTGATCTTTCGTTTCTAAAATTCCAATATAATTTCCACGTCTTTGAAAAGGATTTTGCACACCAATTCTCCAAGGACTTCCATCTACTTTAGATCCTATCACTAAAACATTGCCACCTAAATTCAAAAAAGCTGTTTTAATTCCTTCTTCTACTAAAATTTTTTTCATCTCATCCGCTGCATATCCTTTAACAATAGCTCCTAAATCTAACTTTGATCCGCTTTTTGTTAAATATGCAGTTAATTTATCCTTGTTTATGATTAAGTTATTAAAACCAATGGTATCCATTGTTTCTTTTAATGATTGATTATCTGGAACCTTAGCATCTTTTGTACCAATTCCCCATAAATTCACTAATGCTCCTATAGTTGGATCAAAAGCACCTCCAGATAACTTAGCATAATAAATAGATTTTTCCAATACTTTAATCGTTTCTTCATTAACTGAAATAGGAATAATTCCTGCATTTTCATTAATACAAGAAACTTCGCTAGTAGGAATATTAACTGAAAATCTTTCTTCAATTTCTTGTACTCGTTGAAAAGCTCTTGTCAAGCTTTTTTTTGCACTTTTTTTATCTATATTAAATACTTTTGCTTGAATCAAAGTACCTAACATATACTCATCTTGTTGTACAATACTTTTTTGTCTATTGTCACATCCTGTTAATACAAATAATACTATTATCAAAACCTGTATACCTTTCAAAAAACAATTTAATTCTATCCTTTTCATTTTAACACATCCTTTGGTATCATTAAACATCCTTTTTATTATATACAATAGAGTATAAACTTTTCAATCTTTTCATAAATAATTCCCCAAGATATCTTGGGGAATTATTTATGAAAAGATTATTCATGTGCTTTTTCTAAAGCTTTTTTTGCTATTGTTTTAAAATCTTCTGATGATACAGTAGCACCTGTTACTACATCTATATTATCCACATTTTGTTTCTCTATTAATTCCTGTTCTAATTGGGGAAATGCTTCTTCAGGGCTGGTTCCTGATTTTCCTTTCATTGCAATATTATAACCTTCATCTTCTTTTTTCAATTGTCCATTTTCATTAACATAATCAAAAATTACTTCTGTAATTTTATTGCCTTCTACTTTAATAGAAACAGTAGGTTTCCAACCATGATCATCAAATGTATCCGCTTCTGCAGTCCAAGTACCATCTTGTAAAAGTGTATTTGTTACAGCAGTATCTGATTTTGAACTATCTTTTTGACAACCTGAAAACATACTTAAAGATATTCCAGCAGCTAATCCAACTACAATCCATTTTTTCATTCTCATAAATATAACCTCCTTATGTACTATAGAGTACTTATTTTAATCATATTAATATTTTGTTTAGTTTTTGTCAAAGACTCCATGTAAGATAAAAGGTTTTATTTAACTTATCTTCTTCTTTTTAAAACATTTTTCTTTCTTATTCCTAGTATTCCTTTCAGAATCGTTGGAATTTAAATGATCAAAACTTTTCTTCAGTAGATCTAATACTTTATAACAATTTTCATACTCTTCTACAACTTCTACGTATATAAGAATATGAGAAATAAAAATTATTACTAATGAAAGGATGAATAAAATGGAAAATAGAACAATAAAAATTATTTTATCTATTATAATAATCTTTATCACTATTAAATTTGGTATTCCTTTATTACTAAANGGAATGGCTCTTTTATTTCATTTAGTTGGCACTATATTAGGCTTGATTTTTGTATTAATTCCACTAATTTTTATTCTGTTATTAATTTATTGGTTCTTTTTTAAAAACAAGAATAAATAATACAAAAAGAGATCTCTTTTTGTATTATTTAAGAGATCTCTTTTTTATTCATCCAAAAAATGTTTGACAGCGGGACCATTTGTATAATGAAATAATCTACCTTGATATCTATTTTCTTCTTTCATTTTCTGTTCAATCTTATCTTGAATCTTCCACCAACTTGTATCCCAATTAACAAATAACGTATTTTCTTTGGGCGCTCTTCCAATTAATCTTTGTACAACAATAGTAGGATCTAAATATTCTAAAAAGCAAATAACTCTCTCTATATAATCTTCTAAAGATATCATAGTTACTTCTCCAGTTTTATACCATTGACCTAATAGAGTATCTTTTACAATATAAAGTGCATGTAGTTTTACTTGTTTTATACCTATAATTGATAAAATTTTTGCATTTTCTATAACATCTTCTTGAGAATCCCATGGAAGATTTAAAATAAGATGAGTACATACTTCAAATCCATAATTCTTTATTCGTAATACTGCATCTAAAAACTCTGCTAATCCATGCCCACGATTTAATTTAGATAATGTATGATAATTTACTGTTTGTAGCCCTAATTCAATACTAATATTAATATTTGTTTTTTGGGTAATCTCTTGTAATACTTTTAAATACTCCTCGTTAATACAATCTGGACGAGTAGAAATAGCTATCTCTACTATAGAAGACTCAATGGCATCCTCCATATAAGTTTTAAAATCCTCAAGGGGCATATAAGTATTGGTAAAGTTTTGAAAGTACGCAATAAATTTTTTTGCTCCATATTTTTTCCCTATATACGCCTTATTTTCATTTAATTGTTTTCTTATACTATATTGGTTTGAAAGCATTTCAAATCCAGTACCTTCTTCTCCACAAAAAGCACATCCTCCTACCCCACAAACTCCATCTCGATTAGGACAAGTAACAGGAAGATTAATAGGAATTTTATATACTTTTTCTCCATATTTTTCTTTTAAATAAATGGAATATTTGTTATATAATTGTGATTTCATATATGTCTCCTATCTTTTTTATATTAACTATTCTTTATAGAATATTCCTAAGTATATCATTTCTCTTTTGTAAAAACAAATTTACAAACGTATTTCATTACTATAATAAAGATGCTAAAATTAGTAATTCTTCATTTTTATTATATATGTCAGAAAGTTGCATTATTGGTATAGGATTAACTCCTTTACCTACCTCTATTGTATACCCAGGTTTTCTAAATTCTTGTATAAACCAATCTTTATATCCTGCAGCTATCTGATAATAATTGGGTTGTGCTAAATCATATCCGCTAACTTCTGAAAACCTTTTAGCAATCGTAAAAGATTTANATGGTTGTAAATTTTTAAAATCCCAAAAAATAACTTCTCCTTGCGAATGATATGCCAGGACTAAATCTATATCATTGTTTCTCGTATAATCTGCTAATGCCTTAGATTCAGGCTCTGATTCTGGATATGCTCCAGCATAAAAAGCAGGTCCAGGTCCTATAACACCTATTTCCCTTTCTATTTCTTTATACTCTTTCCACGCAGCAGAATAATTTCTATTTAAATCTACACCTCGTATATTGGCTTTCCAATTTTGAAAATTTGTACTTCCTCCATTCCAATGTAAAATTTTTTGATAATAAGGACTTTTTTGTTGTATACCTCTTAAGACTAAATTAACTCCATCTGGATTTACCATTGGAATAATATCGATTGTTACTTTATTCCATAANTTTGCAATATCATAACCTTTAATTTTTTCTTTTTTAACATAAGCTTTAGACATTCGTTCTATCCATCTCATTAAAAGTACAGTAGTAATCCATTCATTAGCATGATGAGATCCATTATAAGATACCCTACGTACTCCATTTCCTAATTGTATACTGTATAACTTTCTTTTTTCTGTACTAAAACCAATTTGACTAACTTTTAAAAAAGGATATTTTTCTTTTAAATATATTATATTTTTTTGTAAAACTTCATAAGTATAAGCATTATTCATACTCACTACTTTTTTTTGATTTTTTATAGAAAAATCTTTCATAAAACCCCCCTTATGATTATTAAATCTTTATAAATAGTTATTAGTATCATAATATTTATAATATTCAAAAATTACCCTTCTTATGATATATAATTATACCTTCTTAAAAATAAGCTAAAGCCTCCGTTATATAACGAAGGCTTTAACTTATTTTTAATCTCTATGATGTAATCCCAATAAATTATCTATATTAGTAGTAAATATAATACCTGTTCCTGGTTCATCTAATTTACCTGCCTGAACCATAACATCATAAATTGACTTACTTTTATTTTTTTCTGTAATTATAATAATAATTTCTTTTGATGATTCAATATTAATATTAAGTAATCGCTTCGCTTCATGTTCGCCTGTACCTCTACCATAAAGAATCGTAGCCCCTTGAGCTCCTGCTTCTTTTGCCTTCTTTACGACATAGTCAGCCTTTCCTCTTTCTACAATAGCACAAATTGCTAGTATATCCAACATGTAACAACCTCCTTTTATCTAATAATACCTAAAATCAAAACTGCTACAATGGGCATTAATGAAGTAATACCTATAACCCCAAAACCATCGATTAATGCATCTGTAGAGCCTACAATCCTTGCTAATCCTATCGCAATAGCCATATTTAAAGGAATATTAACAGGACCTGTAGTGGATGTTGCAGAGTCAAAAGCAATTCCAATAAACTCACGAGGTGTAAAAAAAATTAACACAATAAGAATAAAAAGTATAGGTATAATTAACTTTGCACTTGGAATACTATGTAATATTTTAAAAATTCCTAAGGCCATTCCTATCCCAAATCCTAAGGCCACTGTATGTAGTAAAATATTACTAGGTATTGCTCCTATGGATACTTCTTCAACTTCAAGTGCTAATGCCTTCACAGCTGGTTCAACTAATGTTGATGCATATCCTAATAAAAAAGCAAAAATTGTAATAATGTATTTATTATCAATATTGACAAGTCCTTCTCCTACTGAATCTCCTAAAGGAATAATGCTTAAATAAACTCCTTTTAAAAATAAATGTAAGCCTACAGATGATAGTATAAAACCTAAAATTAAGTTTTTAAAATTATCAATTGGTTTTTTTAAAAATATAACTTGAAATAAAATAAGTATTACCAATATGGGAATAATACTTTTTGTAGTAACCCATAAATCCTTAAGCTCTTGTACTGTTTGAATCATATGAAAACCCCTTCTTTAATTATAATAATACCTAAACTTTTATCTTCTTTCAATCATATTAAAAATATTACTACCTCCCTCTTATTTCTCAGGTCAATGATAATTATAACTAAAAATTTTTACAATTCGAAATAATAGTATAAAAAGGCGCATAACATTTATTTTTTATTAAAAAACACCATACTTGTTTTATTATATCATAAAATATTGATTTACACAAATAAAAAATGTATGTTTAAAATAATCGTATAGTGNAAGACTAAAAATAGCAATACAATTATTTACAATTATTCTTATAGTATTTACATGTTTTTTGAAAAAATATATAAAAGGAGGATGTTAAATGAAAACTAGCACTTTTGATTTTATTGCACTTTTATTAATTATTATAGGTGCATTAAATTGGGGTNTAATTGGTTTTTTTCAATTTGATTTGGTAGCAACTATATTTGGTGGTATGAATAGTTGGTTAAGTAGAATTATATATTCTCTAGTTGGACTAGCTGGTTTATACAGTTTACGTCTATTTGGACGTATTGATGATCATATCCCTACAAAAGTTGATTGACTCTCTTCTCCTAAGAATAGTAAAACTATATTCTCGTAAAATAATATTTATTTTTATATCTCTAATTAAACAATTCATAGGCAAGAAAGAGCCAATAAGATTACCTATGAATTGTTTATTACATAATAATAAATATTTATTTTTAATATGTTTAATGAAATATATTAAAAATAATCTGAAAAAAAGGATTATTCTCTTTTGTGTAGAATATTATTAATAATAGATATATTATCTGTATCTATAAAACCCATAAACTTTAAGATCATGAGGAGGAGATTCGAATGATACAAATTATTGCAAGTGAAAAAGGAGAAGGGAAAACAAAACAACTCATTCAACATGCCAATGAGTTTGTACAAAAAGCAAAAGGAAATATTGTATTTATTGATGACGATAGTCGTCCTATGTATGAACTTCATTATTCTATTCGTTTTATTACTACTGAAGATTTCCCTATTAAAAATCCAGATCAATTTATTGGTTTTTTGCATGGATTATTATCTCGTGATCGAGATATTGAAACAATTTATATAGATGGACTTCTAAAAATAGCTAATATACAAATGAATGAACTTATAAATGTTATAGAACAAATAAAATTTATATCAAAACGGTATCATATACAATTTATAATTAGTATAAATTGTTTAAATCAACATCTTCCTCAATCTTTAAAACCTTTTTTAATAGCTTAAAAAATAGGAAGAATCCTTTAAATTTAGGATTCTTCCTAAATATTAATTATAATCATTTTGTTTCATAAACTTAATCATTATCTTGAAATACTCGACTTCCTACTGCTTCCATTTGCCCTTGATATTTACCTTGATATGCTTTTTTGGCTACTTTATCCATCTTAGCAAAAACTAACTGACAAACCCTTCTTCCTGCTATTAGTTGAATAGGAAGCCTATTTGCATTATATAATTCTAATGTAATTTTACCTTCAAAACCTGGATCTACCCATCCAGCATTTTGAATAAACAAACCCATTCTACCAATAGAACTTCTTCCTTCAACAAAAGCTGTTAAATTATTAGGTAATTTTACATATTCTTGTGTAGTAGCTAATAAAAAGCTATGAGGTGGTATTATAATTTGTTCTGCATCAATTTCAATATAATTAATCTTTTTATATAAAGTCATAGATGGTAATTCATTTTCATTAATTTTTAAAAAATGAGTTCCTAAACGTAAATCTACAGAAGCTGGTTGTATTTGCTCTGNAGTAATAGGATCTATTATTAACTCTTTTGTATCTAACATCGTCTTAATGGTACCATCAGATAAAATCATAAAACTCTCTCCTTTTATACATTATTGTATATTTTATTATATTAGAAAGTAAACAAAAAAACAATCACCCCTTGAAACCTTATTAAAACTATGATAATATATATAAAAAATATTAATAATTTTATTGCTATGATAATATATATAAAAAATATTAATAATTTTATTGCAATGAAAAAGATAGTAGAAAATTATACTCGCTTTTAGAGAGTAAGCTGGTTGGTGAAAAGCTTATAGCATATAATTTTCGAATTACACTTTGGAGCATCGGATTAAAAATCCGACGGTTTCACTCGTTATCGTGATAATAGGCATTTCATTTAAAATCTTTTATTTTTACTAATGAAATGTAAAATAAGGTGGTACCACGGGCTTCCTCGTCCTTATATAGGGCAGGGGCTTTTTTTATTGGATAAGTATTGAAATATTTAAAAACAAAGGAGAATTTTTATGAGCCAAGTTTTTGATGTATTAAAAGAGCGGGGTTTCATTGAACAAATGACCCATGAAGAAGAAATTAAAAATTTATTAAATAATGAAAAAGTTACTTTTTATATAGGCTTTGATGCTACTGCAGATAGCTTAACAGCTGGACATTTCCTTACTGTTATGGCTATGATGCATATGCAAAAAGCTGGACACCGTCCTATTGCTCTTTTAGGTGGAGGAACCACAATGATTGGTGACCCTACTGGGCGTACTGATATGAGACAAATTATGACCAAGGAAAGAATTCAGCATAATGCAGAATGTTTTCGTAAACAGCTTTCTAGATTCATTGATTTTTCAAATGATAAAGCTCTAATTGTAAATAATGGCGATTGGTTATTAGATTTAAAATATATAGAATTCTTACGTGAAATAGGTGTTCATTTTTCTGTAAATAGAATGTTAACTGCAGAAGCTTATAAATCTCGATTAGAACGAGGATTAACTTTCTTTGAGTTTAACTATATGCTTATGCAATCCTATGACTTTTATCGATTATATAAAGAATATAATTGTATTTTACAATTAGGTGGTAATGATCAATGGTCTAATATTATTAGTGGAGCTGATCTAATTCGTCGTAAAGAACGAGCAAATGCATATGGTATGACATTTAAACTCTTGACTACAAGTGATGGTACTAAAATGGGTAAAACACAAGCAGGAGCTATTTGGCTTGATCCTAATAAAACATCTCCTTATGAATTTTATCAATATTGGCGTAATGTTGAAGATAGCAATGTAGAAAATTGTTTAAGTTTATTAACATTCTTACCTATGGAAGAAGTTCGACGATTAGGTGCTTTAGAAGGATCTGAAATTAATAAAGCAAAAGAAGTCTTAGCCTATGAAATTACAAAAATTGTTCATGGAGAAGAAGAAGCTATTAAAGCACAAAAAGCAGCAAAATCTCTATTTGTTGGTGGAGGTTCTGCAGGTTCTATTCCTACTACTACTATATCGTCTGATACATTTAAAAATGGAATAGATATTATTACTTTATTACAAAAAACTTCTTTAATTTCTTCACGTTCAGAAGGCCGTCGACTAATAGAACAAGGTGGTATTCGAGTTAATGGTGAAGTTATAAATAAAATAGATCAAAATATCACTTTAGATCATTTTAATGAAGATAAAAATTGTATGGTTCAAAAAGGTAAAAAATCATTTCATCGTATTACATTACAATAATAT
>JGI24708J26588_10001602_pt1 | contig 17833 bp, 16 predicted proteins | sample BioPla1DNA2_FD_26588 | JGI IMG/M metagenome (IMG submission 26588) | reverse complement strand
TAATGATTTNCCCCAGTTGGAAAATGGTATTGGCTTGACCCGTCTCCTGTGGGAGGAGTTTTCCAGCCTGTCCCTGCCAGAAAGGGTCAGGGAAAAGACTGTAGGAATCATAACGGGTATTCTGGGAAATGAGGCTTTATCACCTGTAATAAGCAAATTACAGGAGATACCCGGCCTGGATATCTATACTATCCCGGTGGAGAATCATTTTTTTGGCAGTTCTGTAACTGTCACTGGCTTGTTGACTGGACAGGATATTCTGAATAAAATTAAGGACTTGAGCCCAAAACCGGAATATATCATAATTCCTGATATTGTTTTAAACCCTGAGGGAGTATTTCTAGATAATCTTGATAGTGAAGATCTGAAAAATGAATTTCCGGAGCTAAAGATATATTTTGCAGCTAATCTACAGGAAATGTTGGGGGTGTTAATAGATGGCTAAACCTGTTGTTGCCATTGTCGGCAGGCCCAATGTAGGGAAATCAACTTTATTTAATAGAATGGCTGGAATCCGCATCTCTATAGTAAAAAGTGAACCTGGTATAACCAGAGACCGTATCTATGCAGATGTGGAGTGGCAGGAGGAAAAATTTATTCTCATCGATACAGGTGGTATTGAGACAGATAGTGATGATATCATTGTCAGTAAAATCCGCCAACAGGCAGAGCTGGCTATTGAAGAAGCAGATCTGCTTTTATTTGTAGTTGACGGCCGCAGCGGGGTTACCAACCTGGATGAGGAGATTGCTGGCTACTTAAGGAAAGCAAATAAGAAGATTATACTGGTAATTAATAAGGTAGATGATTTTACCCTGGCAGATGAAATTACCTGGCAGTTTTTTTCACTGGGTTTTGAAGAGATAATTCCCCTGTCTGCAGAGCATGGTAAGAATATTGGGGATTTACTGGAAAAAATTATAGAAAACCTGCCTGAAACTGTAGAAGAGGAAACAGATGAAGCCCTTAATATTGCCATTGTTGGTAAGCCTAATGTAGGTAAATCTTCACTGGTTAATCATATAGCCGGCCAGGAACGGGCGATAGTCAGTGATATTCCCGGGACTACCAGGGATGCCATTGATACCCTGGTGGAGGTAAACGGGGTAAAATACAATCTGATTGACACAGCTGGTCTCAGGCGTAAAGCCCGGATAAAAGATTCTGTAGAATATTATAGTGTTATCAGGACAATCAGGGCAATAGACCGGGCAGATGCAGTATTGATGATGATTGATGCCAGGGAAGGAATAACTGCCCAGGACAAGAGGATTGTAGGTTATGCCCATGAAAATGGCAAAGCTATTGTTCTGGCTGTCAACAAATGGGATCTGATTGAAAAAGACAGTAAAACCATGGAGGAATATAAAAAAGACATTTATGATGAGCTGAAATTCCTGACCTATGCCCCTGTAACCTTTATATCTGCCCTGACCGGTCAGAGGGTTCCAGAAGCACTGGAACTGCTGGAATATGTTGTTGATCAAAATTCCTTGCGTATAAAAACAGGATTATTAAATGAAGTCCTGGAAGAGGCCATGCTTTTACGGGAACCACCCGGTTATAGGGGAAAGAAATTGAAGTTATTGTATGCGACACAGGTTGGTATAAAACCACCTACCTTCCTTCTTTTTGTAAATGATCCCGAGTTGATGCATTTTTCCTATGAACGTTATCTGGAAAATGCTTTGAGGGATGCTTTTGGTTTTGTCGGTACTTCAATCAGGATTATCTTGAAAAAGAGGAATTAGGAGAGGTTTCTATGCTGAGTTTTATTATTGCCATAATAATTTCTTATACTATTGGTGCCATACCCTTTGCCTATATAATGACCAGGCTGCTGGTTGGTAAAGATGTCAGGGAATTCGGCAGTGGTAATGTAGGTGCTACCAATGCGGGGCGGGTATTGGGTTTTAAATATGGTTTTATGGTGGCTGTATTGGATGTATTAAAGGCTATCCTGGCTGTTAGTATAGCCAGATGGCTCTTATCAGCGGAATTACCGGAATTTAGCCTTTTGATTATAGCCTTATTTGTGATTATCGGCCATAACTGGTCAATCTTTCTCAGGTTTTCCGGGGGCAAAGGGGTAGCAACAACCTGTGGTGTGCTATTCAGCCTTTATCCCCTGGCCTTTTTCATCTTTTTTATAATCTGGCTCATAGTGGTTTTATTCAGCCGCTATATTTCTCTGGCTTCAATAATCAGCGGAGTCAGCCTGCCCCTGGTTATTTATTTATTAAAGGGAGATATTTATGATATTATTTTTGCCCTAATTTTTGCTATATTACTTGTTTTACGACATAGGACAAACATCAATAGGTTGATAAATAAAAGTGAAAATAAAATTAACTTGCCCTTTTTCGCAAAGAAAGGTGATCGCCTATGAAAGGAAAAATTACTATTATTGGTGGAGGCAGCTGGGGAACTGCGATAGCCCAGATATTTGCCAATAATGGACATGAGGTCCTGATTTATGTGCGGAATCAAGGATTGAAAAATGATATTAATGAGTTGAATATAAATAGCAGGTATTTTCCGGAAATAAAGCTTTCAGAAAATATTAGAGCTACTGATTGTCTGGAAGAAGCAAGTACATATGGGGATATCCTTGTTCTGGCCGTACCCACCCATGTGAACCGGGAAATTCTTGAAGAGATTAGAGGAAATGTTAGAAAAGAGCAGATCATTGTCTCTACAGCCAAGGGAATGGAGGAAGAGACTTTCCTGCGTAATTCGCAAATAATCAAAGAATACCTGGACAATCCCATTGTCGTTCTGTCCGGCCCCAGCCATGCTGAGGAGGTTATGTGGGGCTTACCGACAACTGTGGTTGCTGCTTCAAAGGATAAAAAGGTGGCTCAATTAATACAGAAGTCGATGATGTCCTCTAAATTCAGGGTCTATACTAATCCGGATATAATAGGTGTAGAAATAGGGGGGGCCATTAAAAACATTATAGCAATAGCAGCAGGGATTTCAGATGGTCTGGGATATGGAGATAATACAAAGGCTGCCCTGATAACCCGCGGCTTATATGAGATGAGCAAGATCGGTGCAGCTATGGGTGGAAAATTATTGACCTTTGCCGGTTTAAGCGGTATGGGTGACTTAGTGGTTACCTGTACCAGTGAATATAGCAGGAACAGGAATTTTGGAGTCAAGATAGGTGAAGGCCATACTTTAGCTGAAGCACTAAAAGAGATAGGCCAGACCGTTGAAGGTGTAAGATCTACAAAGGCTTTTTATAGATGGTATCAAAAGGGTAATTTTGATTTTGAAATCCCTATTACCAGTCAAATTTATAAGGTGCTTTTTGAGGAAAAAGATGCCTTACAGGCAGTAGAGGATTTGATGTTGCGGTGTCCCAAACAGGAGATTGAAGAGGTAGTAAAGGAAGATAACTGGCAGCTATAAAGTTTAAATATAATTTTTTCCGAAAGACTGTCTCCAGAGAGATGGTCTTTTTTTTATTAAAAGTAATATTTAAGACTTGCCTTCATATATATATACTGATGTTTATTTACTTTAACAGGTAATGAAATTAAAATTCATTATATTTAATAAATTAGCGGGAGGGATGATGAAAGATTAATGAATATTTTTATTCTAAAAATAAAGGGAAAAGGAGGGGAATGAGTGGAGCAATTTGACTTATACAGGGATATAAGTGAAAGGACCAATGGAGATATATATATAGGAGTAGTTGGGCCGGTTCGGACAGGAAAATCAACCTTTATAAAAAAGTTTATGGAACAGTATGTTTTGCCTTTAATTAATGACAAATATATTAAGGAGCGTTCAAAAGATGAACTCCCTCAGAGTGCCAGGGGCAAGACCATAATGACTACTGAGCCTAAGTTTGTACCAGAAGAAGCCATAAGGGTGGAGTTAGGAGAAAATATAAATTTTAAAGTAAGGATGATTGATTGTGTCGGCTATACTGTTCCAGGTGCCCAGGGTTATGAGGATGAAAAGGGTCCCCGTATGGTCTCCACACCCTGGTATCCTCATGATATCCCCTTTCAGGAGGCTGCTGAACTGGGAACAGAAAAGGTNATCCGGGAACATTCAACTATTGGCCTGGTAATAACGACAGACGGAAGTTTTTCAGAGATTCCCAGACATAATTTTGTAATGGCAGAAGAAAGGGTAATCAATGAGCTCAGGGAGATAGGAAAACCTTTTATTGTTATTTTAAATTCAGCTAATGCAGGGGATAATAAAACAATACAATTAGCGAAAAAATTGAGCGAAAAATATGCAGTTCCGGTTTTACCAGTTGACTGTTTAAATTTGCAGAAAAAAGATATTGAAAATATATTACACAATATCCTTTATGAATTTCCTATCCGGGAGATTTATATTGAACTTCCGCCCTGGGTGAATGGCCTGCCTGCAGACAATAAGATAAGAAAAAGTTTTGATGAAAGTGTATTGGGCTCAGTAGAGGAAGCAGTAAAGATAAGGGATATTGAGAATATCGTCCATCTGCTGGCTGATAATGAATTTGTCCGGGAAGTATATCTGGAAAGCATAGACCTGGGAGAAGGTATTGCCAGAATTTCTATTGGTATTCTGGAAAGTCTATTTTATCAGACCCTTGAAGAGATCAGTGGTTTTTCCATAAAGAATGATTTTGAACTCCTTTCATTAGTTAAGGATTTAAGTATAGCCAAAAAAGAATATGACAGGATTGCCGGGGCCTTAGCTGATGTTAGGGAAAAAGGTTATGGTATTGTCACCCCTTCACTAGAAGATATGATTTTTGATGAGCCTGAGATTATTAAAAGGGGAAATCAATTTGGAGTTAAGCTAAAGGCCAATGCACCTTCTATACATATGATAAGAGCTGATATTAATGCTGAGGTCTCACCGGTAGTAGGTACAGAAAAACAATCAGAGGAACTGATTTCCTTCCTGCAGAAGGATTTTGAAGATAATCCGGAAGATATCTGGGAAACCGAGTTTTTAGGCCGTTCACTCCATGATATAATGAAAGAAGGAATTTCCAATAAATTATACAGGATGCCGGAATCGGCCCAGCATAAAATCAAAGATACCATTGAAAAAATCGTTAATGAAGGTAGTGGCGGTTTAATCTGTATTATTCTTTAACAAGACGTATTTTTTTTCGGGCTTGAGGTAAAATAACCTTAAGCCCTATTTTTTTATGTTTTTTCAAAAAAATATACATAAACATGCAGGAGATTATTGTTATACCGCGAATATTAAGTAGTGAAATTATAAAGCAAGGAAGAAAAAGGGGGGTGACAATTATGACCAAAACTGATTTAATCGATGCTGTAGCTGAAAGAACTGGATTGACTAAAAAGGATTCAGGCGAAGCTGTTAATGCAGTGTTTGATACCATCGTTGAGTTTTTAAGTGGTGAAGCACGCAAAGCTGAAGCCGACAGGAAAAGTGTACAGATTATCGGGTTTGGTACATTTGAAGTAAGGAATCGTAGTGAAAGAAAAGGAAGAAATCCTCAAACCGGTGAGGAGATTACCATTCCCGCAAGAACCGTTCCAGTATTTAGAGCTGGTAAATCTTTTAAAGATTCAGTAGAAGGCTAAAAGAGTTTCATACATATTTTCATAGCCAGAAGAAAGGATTACTATAATCCTTTCTTTTTTTTCTTTGAAAAAGTAGGAGTAAGATGAATAAAAAAATAAATATTGTTCTATACTATTTTAAAGGGAGTGATAGGATGAAAAAGAAAAAAATAAAAAAACAGGAAAAAAAGCTGAAAGAACCTGTTGTGATGGCAGAAGCAGCCTATAATCTAAGTCCTGATGATATTGAGATAGGTGATGAGATAATTACTCACCGGGAGCTTAAAGAGAAAAAGAAAATTGATAAGGATGATTAGAAAATAAGTAAGGGGCCCTTGCCCCTTTTATTTAATTGGAAAGGGCTTGTTTATAAAAATATTTTGGGAGATAAGGAGAAATAATATTGTTAAAACTTGAACAAGTGCTTTGTTTAAGGTATAATTATATATTGTTAAATGTTAAAATTCTTGAGTCTTTTAAATTGCTGATGTTAGGCCGGGCTTTGATTCTGATTAGGGAGGTAGGCATCATGGGTTTTTTAAAATTTCTAAAAAGCTTTTTTCAACCGCCAAAGGATAGGAATCTTATCCCCATTTATTTGAGTGATAAAAAATGTAATGAAAAGATAAAGGTGCTGGTCCGTAAAACTTATGATATTCATTCACTCTATGAGGAGGAAGGAGAAGCAGCCTATCGTTTGAATAAGGTAGTTATTTGTAATAAATGTTATAATAAAATTAATCTCAGTATAGATTTTGACCGGAATTACAATATCATCAAAAAAACAATCGAGGGTGGCAATTTTATTACAGAAGAGGAATACAATAAAGAGGAAATTGGAAGTGATTAACGATGTCAGCAATACCTAATATTCTTTCCATTACCAGAATAATTTTGATTCCTGTCTATCTCTATTATTTTATTAATGCCAATTATCTTACTGCCGGGATTCTTTTTTCAATATCGGCAATTACAGATTTTTTTGACGGCTACATAGCCAGAAAATATGATGCTGTTACTGATCTGGGTAGGATTTTGGATCCCTTTGCTGATAAATTGACCATTATAAGTATCCTGATTGCCCTGTTAATTTCTGAGATTATTCCCAGATTTATACCCATTATCTTACTGGCAAGGGAACTTTTTATCTTTATCGGATCCATAATTGCTTATTTACTGGGTTTTGATTTTATACATCCCAGTAAACTGGGGAAATTCTCTATTTTTCTTCTCTACCTGGCAATAGTATTGCAACTAGTCGGAATCAAGACAGTTGCCAAGTATCTTTTTTATACAGTAGTACCCCTGAATGTTTTTTCTGGTTTAAATTATGCCTATTCAACCATTAAATATTTGTCAAATAAAAATAATAAATAAATTTATTTAGCTTTTAAAAAAGACAGCAGAGCCCTGCTGTCTTTTTCTGTTTTATCTGGACGGAAAAAAATCAGCGGCAGCGACAAAGTAATACATTATCTATAAAGGAAATAAATGGCCTTTAAAGAAGTATAATATTGATGGAATCATGGAAGGAGGCTGGTTAAAATAATGCTGGCTGCTGATTTATGGGAGGATTTCAGTAAGATTTTACTGGAATTTGGTTATAATTTAAATGGAAAAGAGAATAAGCAGGAGAATTTGAAATTTCTCTGGGAGATCATTATAAATATAAAGAAAAATATGAAGGAGGAACTGGAGCAGGCTGTAAGAATGAATCTAAATCTCTGTTATGCCCTGGAAGAAGAAGGACAGGTAAAAACACTTAATACAGGAATCTTTAGGTTAAATTATCTGCTGGATCAATATATTTACCGCCTGGACAATGATCCCTGTAAAGGTTTAAGCGATTTTCACAAAATACTTATTTCTACTTATGGTAATATAGATAATTTTTTAAGTAATATCAGGGAGGTAAAGGAGAATTTATCTTTTATCCGGAAAAGAAGGGATCAGGAACTTATTGAAAAATATAATTATCTTAGAAAAATATCTTTGCCTTTAAGGGGTTATGAAAAGCTGCGGATTGCCTTAATTACACTTCTGGAAAAATTCAAAGAGATCAAGGATATTATTACAGACCCGGAGATTTTTATAAACTTTAATACAGAGCTGGATTATTTTATCAGGGAATACCAGAAGCTTTACAGACAGGAACATGATATCTTTCAGCAAGGCTTAAGGGCATTTTATCAGGAATTATATAATTTACCGGAATACAGGGCTCTGGAGGCACTCTCCCGGATAGAGCTTATCAATGTTGCCTATAATTTGAAACCTATAAAAAGATATATCGATACTTTTTTCCCGGAAGAGTGTTGGGTTACTGATCTGGAAGAACTCTTAAAAAATAATGTGAAATGCAATTGTGGATTTACAATCGGTGATACTTTTACAGCTCCCTCACTTAATAAAATAAAACCCATGCTGAGAAAAGGAATTGCAGAATATATAGAGAAAATCCAGAATAAGAGATTCAGGCCTATATTTGATAATTATTTAAGCTATAATAAAGATTCTGTACTAAAAAATGTTCTTGATTTCAGGATTGACAAGGTAAATAGTACTATCAAATATATAAATGAGGACCTGGTCAGAGAAATAAATAATGCCCTCAGTAATACATATCCCTTGAAAATATCCCTGGCAGAAATAATTCCTAATATAACAGGAATATATTCTATCAATCAACTTAATCTTCTGGCTCAGGACCTGGAGAAATACATAAAAATACTGGTCAGGAAAAAATTGCAGGGTGTTGAAAAGGTTAAATATGAAAATATAGTAATAAATTTAGTTGTCTAGGAAGGAAGTCAGCAATTATCTGTAGAATCATAGAAATTAGAGTGATAAATTATTGAGGTGAAAAAATGAGTATATTGATAAAGAACATAAATGAAATATACACCGGGGAGGAATTGATAAAAGAGGGCTGGATAGCCATAGAAGGAAATAGGATTACTGGCCTGGGCAAGAAAAATACTGATCCTGATAAAAGTAAGTTTACCCATGTTCTGGAGGCCAGGGACCAGATAGCCCTTCCAGGCCTATACAACTTACATACACATGCAGCCATGACCCTGTTGCGGGGTTATGCAGATGACCTGCCCTTACAGCAATGGTTAGAAGAAAAAATCTGGCCCCAGGAAGCCAAACTGGAAAGTGAAGAAATTTACTGGGGTACTAAACTGGCCATTCTGGAAATGATCAGTACTGGAACAACTGCCTTTATGGATATGTATTTCCAGATGGATCATGTAGCCACGGCTGTTGAGGAGAGCGGCATCAGGGCTGTATTATCTGAAGGACTTATTGAAGCTAATGATGGTGAGGAAGGTTTGCTGAAGAGCCTGGAGTTTTGTAAAAGGTGGCAGGGTAAAGCCAGGGGCAGGATCCGTACCATGTTGGGACCCCATGCTCCCTATACCTGTTCCAGGGAATATTTAATCAAGATAGGGGAACTGGCCAGGGCCAACAATCTTTCCCTCCATATACATATTGCAGAAACCAGGAAAGAGTATGAGGATTTTTTAAATACATATGGTTCTACACCAGTCCAATATCTGGATAGTTTCGGCTTTTTTGAAAATAGGGTATTGGCTGCCCACTGTGTCTATCTGGATGAAAAAGATATGGAAATCTTTGCTGAAAATGATGTCAATGTGGCCTATAATCCAGGTAGTAATATGAAATTAGGCAGTGGAATTGCCCCGGTAAATGAAATGTTGAAAAGGGGTATTAATGTTGGCTTTGGTACTGATGGAACAGCCAGTAACAATAACCTTGATTTAATTGAAGAAGCCAGAATGGGTTCCTATTTACAGAAGGTGAACAACTGTCTTCCAACTGCCCTGGGTCTGGATGATATATTAAAAATGCTGACTATTAATGGGGCTAAAGCCCTTGGCCTTGAGGATGCTGGCAGAATAAAGGAAGGTTACCTGGCAGATCTGGTCCTGGTCAATATAAAGGAAAGCTCTTATTACTATCCTCATCATAATAATTTGTCAAATCTCTTTTATGCAGGTAACGGCAGAGATGTAGATACGGTTATTATTGATGGCAGCCTGGTCTATAAAAATAAGGAATTCCTGACCATGGATGTAGAAGAAATCTATTATCAGGTTGAAAAACTACGAAATAAGCTCTTTGCTTAAATAAAATAGGTAAAGGTTGTTCTAATCTCCCTGGAGTGAAATATATTTAAAACAGGGGGGATTAGCATGAAGAATGATTCCGTCAGGATAGTTCTGGTCTTTCTTCTGCTTCTTGGTTTCTTCCTTGGTGCTTATGAGGGTATCTGGCGGCAGGGTGCAAAGAAGGTGGTCAACTATAATCTGGATATAGGTAAAGAGAGCCAGGATGTCTACCTTGAGGTAATCTGGGATGCTTCCGGAAGCATGTGGGGAAGAGATTATGGAGTGGAAAAAATCATAAGATCAAAAGAGGTTCTTAAAACATTTACTGAAGAGATACCGGAAAATGTCAACATAGCTTTGAGGATTTTTGGTGCCAGAAGGGTAGGGGATCTGGAGGACTCTTTTCTGGCCATCCCTTTTGATAATGAAAACAGGGATAATATAATCAACTTTATTACAAATGTAAAGCCCCTGGGCAAATCGCCTATTGCCTATTCTCTACGTCAGGCCTGCAGAGATTTACAGGAAATAAATGGGGATAAATACATCCTCCTGATCACTGATGGTATTGATAATGGAGAGATACCGGCAGAAGATGTTGTGGAAGAGATCATGGATAATAATATAGTTTTACACGTTGTCCATATAGGTGAACCGGAAGAAGTGGAAGTAAAGGACAAATTAAAGGAAATGGCAGAAAAGACGGGAGGCCATTATTTTACATATAATGATCATAAAAATGTTATAGCAACATTTAGTCAATGATAGAGTTATCTTCCTAATATATTGTGAACTTTAATGATTTACGGCTAAGAGGAGCTTGGAAAAAGGCTGTTAAAAACGGCCTTTTTTATTTTGTCAGGCAGGCTTTTACTGTTTTAATAAATTAAAAGAGGAAATTTTTAAGATATGGGGAATAATATATATAATTTAAGGAGGGACTATAATGAGAAAAAGCAGTAAATCCTTATTACTTATCCTTATATTGGTTCTTTTAGTCTTTATTATACTTCTTTTAACCGGAAACCACCTGTACACAGAGTGGTTATGGTTTAAAAACCTTAATCTGTCCAGGACCTTTTCTACCATCTTTTTTAGCAATTATGTCCTGCGCATGATAATTGGTCTTTTATCCATTGTTTTTATTTTCAAAAACTTACTCTTTACCAGAAAACCATTCCTGGATTATGTTAGACATAAAAAGAGCAGTAATGTGGAATACCTTTTTAGTAGTGATGATGATGTATTATTAGAATGGATTAATTCCAGGAGATTGACCTATATTTATCTATTTATCAGTCTTATTACAGGTTTTTTATTTACCTCCATTAGATCCGATTTATGGGAAATTGTTTTGAAATACTTAAATCAGACTCCCTTTCATCTGCAGGACCCAATCTTTCTGAAAGATATCTCCTTTTATGTTTTTACCCTGCCCTTTTATCAGATCCTGAAGGGGATGGCTATTGCTCTGGTTTTAATTACATTGATTATAGTTGCCTTTATTTATCTCATTATTGCCGGTATAAAATCTTTCAGGGATTTACAGGACAGGCCCAGGAGGCATCTACTTCTCCTTGCAACATTGCTTTTACTATTAAAAGCCTGGGATTATCGTTTGCAGGCTTATGAACTCCTTTATTCCCCAGGCGGAGTCTTTATTGGCGCAGGCTATACTGATATATTTGCAAAATTANCGGCCTTGAGAATCCTTTTTTTTATTGTGTTGGCCATAGCAGTATTAATGTTAATAAATATCTTCAAGAAAAATAATAAATATATTTTATGGGGTTTTCTTATTTGGGTAATAGCTTCCTTTCTACTGGTTTCTGTTTATCCAGCCTTTGTACAAAGATTCAGAGTTGCACCTAATGAGATTGCCATGGAGAGGGAGTTCATCAAGTATAATATTAACATGACCCTGAAGGGGTATGGCCTGGACGATATCCGGGAAATAGACTTTGCGGTGAAAAATGATTTGACCTGGAATGATCTGCTGGAAAACCAGGAGACCATAAAAAATATTAGATTATGGGATCCCAGACCCCTGCAGGCTACTTATAATCAGTTACAGGGCCTGAGGCCTTATTATACCTTTCCGGGTGTTGATGTTGATCGTTATAAGATTAACGGCCATTACCAACAGGTTATGATAGCTGTCAGGGAACTGGAACAGAGGAATTTAAATCCTCAGGCCCGGAACTGGATTAATCAGAAACTAAAATATACCCACGGTTATGGGGTAGTCATGAGTCCGGTGAATACCGGTACTGCCGAAGGAATGCCTGAATTTTTGATAAAAGACATTCCGCCCAAAAGATTTATAAATATAGAGCTGGATAATCCGGCAATTTATTATGGTGAGATTACCAATGAAGATTATGTAATCGTAAACAATAATTCCATGGAATTTCATTATCCCCTCGGTGATGAGAACCTTTACTATAATTATACTGGCAACGGAGGGGTAGAACTGAACAGCTTTTTCAGGAAATTTATTTATGCCCTCCGTTATAGGGATATGAAGATTCTCCTGAGTAGTGATATTAAAAATGACAGCAGGATAATGTATTATAGAAATATCCAGCAAAGGGTGCGTAAGGTTGCTCCCTATTTAAAATATGACCGGGACCCCTATCCTGTTATTGCTTCAGGGCGAATATTCTGGATACAGGATGCCTATACTGTAACCGACAGGTATCCTTATTCCCAGCCTGTGGCCTATCTGGGGAATTATATCCGGAATTCAATAAAGGTCATAATCGATGCCTATAACGGGACCATGGACTTTTATGTGATTGATAAAAATGATCCCCTGGCCATGACCTATATGAAGATTTTCCCGGATCTTTATAAAGATGGAGATCTGATGCCGGCAGAACTGCGGGAACATTTGCGCTATCCCCAGGATTTGTTTGAGATTCAGGCTCAAGTTTATTGTTCCTACCATATGCAGGATCCTGTCGTATTCTACAATAGGGAGGATCTCTGGTCTATACCGGAGGAGAATTATGGCGGTAGAATAATACCGATGGAACCCTACTATGTGACAATGAAATTACCGGGGATGGAAGGTGAAGAATTTATTTTAATGCAGCCCTTTACCCCTGTTAATAAAAACAATATGATTGCCTGGATGGCTGGCAGATCTGATGGTGAAAACTATGGTGAACTTATTGTCTATAATTTCCCTAAAGATCAACTGGTTTATGGCCCGATGCAGATAGAGTCCAGGATAGAACAGGATACTGAAATATCACAGCTTTTGACACTTTGGGGGCAGCTGGGTTCAAGGGTGATCAGGGGAGATCTGCTGGTTATCCCCATTGAGAATTCTATACTATATGTAGAACCGGTCTATTTACAGGCTGAAACCAGTGAATTGCCTGAATTAAAAAGAGTCATTGTTGCCTTCCAGGATAAAATTATTATGAGAGAGAATCTGGAAGAGGCCTTAAAGGTACTATTCATGAGCGAAAGACAGGTTGAAGAGAAAATAGTTGAGAGAGAAATAAGGGAAATTGGGGATAATATTAGTGAGGTACAGGCAGATCTGGCCAGGCAGGCCCTGGAAATATTTGAGGAAGCAGAAGCGAGTATTAGAGCCGGTAATTGGGCTAAATATGGTGAGAAGTTAAATGAGCTTAAAAAAATATTAAGAAAAATGATTGGCAATGTAGAATAAAGTAGAAAAAATAAAACAGTAAGGATGGTAATTTATGAAGGAAGCAGGAGTTTTTAATTATTATCAATCAGATAATGAGTTAGATTTATATATATGTAAAAATCCTAAATTTAAAACAAATTTAATCCAGCTGGTGATTTTAAGCCAGCTAGATGAGGAATCTGTCAGCAGCAATGCCCTGATACCTTTTATTCTTTATCGGGGCAGCAAAAATTATCCCAGCAGCAGGGCTTTTAAAATAGAGCTGGATGAATTATATGGTGCTGAGTTAAGTGTTTCTGTCCTGAAAAGAGGAGAGATCCAGCTCTTAAATTTCTCTCTGGAGATAGTCAATGAAAAATATCTGGCAACAGATGAATTATTATTATCAAAAGGACTGGCTTTATTAAAGGAGCTGGTTCTGAACCCGCTTTTTTCTGAAGACTTCTTTCAGCAGGAAAAGGATTTTATAATAAAAGAGATCAGGTCAATAATTAATGATAAGTACTATTATTCTCTCAATAGATGTTTTCAGGAAATGTGTGCAGACGAGNCCTTTAGCCTCTATAAACTNGGCCGGATAGAAGATCATCAAAGGCTGACGAGAGAAGAGGTATATGAACAGTACCAGAAAATAATCCGGAATAACAGGATCCTGTTTTTTGTTGTGGGAGATGTAGATGAAAAACTGGTCTATGAGGAGATTAACAGTAAGTTTATTTTTAATCATCAACCCCAGAGTGAATTTAACAATACAATTGTAAAAAAAGAGGTAGGAGAGATTAAAGAGATTGAAGAAAACCTGAATGTAGAACAGGGAAAAATGGTCCTGGGATTCAGGACCGGAATCACAAGAAAGGACGAGCTTTATTATCCTTTACTTATGTATAATGGTATACTGGGTTCTTTTCCCCACTCCAAACTCTTTCAAAATGTGCGGGAAAAAGAAAGCCTGGCCTATTATGCCAGTTCCAGCCTGGAATCCACCAAAGGGCTTTTGCTCATAACTGCAGGTATTGATTTTACTGCTTATGGGAGAACCAGGGAGATAATCCTGCAAGAGGTTGAAAAGATGAGACTGGGCGATTTTACTGTAGAAGAATTTGACTGGACACAGAAATCCTTAATAAATTCTTTTGAAAATACTGCTGATAATAACAGGGGTTTACTGGCCCATTATTTATTGGGTGTTGTAAATAAGAAAGAGGAGACTATCCGGGAATCCATAGAAGGATTGTCAAGGGTAAAAAAAGAGGATATTATCAGGGTAGCAGAAAATATTAAACTGGATACTATCTATTTTTTGAATAAGAAGGTGGAGAACTGATGCAGGAAATATACGATGATATTATAAAAGAAAGGCTCTATCTGAAAAAACTGGATAGTGGGCTGACAGTCATGCTGATGCCCCGGGCTGATTACAAAAAGTATTATGGTATTTTTGCTACAGATTATGGTTCTATTGATAATAAATTTGTCAATCCGGAAACCAATGAAGTGGTAGAGGTACCGGATGGAATTGCCCATTTTCTGGAACACAAGCTTTTTGAAAGTGAAGAAGGGGATGTTTTCAATAAGTTTGCCCGGCTGGGAGCCTCAGCCAATGCTTTTACTAATTATAATATGACAGCTTATTTGTTTAATACCAGTAGTAATTTTCAGGAAGCTGTCCATACCCTGCTGGATTTTGTGCAGGATCCCTATTTTACAGATGAAAGTGTAGAAAAGGAGAAGGGAATAATCACCCAGGAAATCAAAATGTATAATGATGAAGCCGGTTATCAGGTCTATGCAAACCTCCTGGAGGCCCTTTACCAGGTACATCCTGTAAGGATAGATATAGCAGGAACTGTAGAAAGTATAAATAGGATTACTAAAGAGGATCTCTATCTTTGTTATAATACCTTTTATAACCCAGGAAATATGGTCCTTTTTTTAACAGGGGATTTTAATCCTGTAGAAATAATGGAGATGATAGAGGAGAACCAGAATAAAAAAGAGTTAAGGAATTACAATGATATAGAAAGAATTTTCCCTGAAGAACCAGCCAGCGTCAGAGAGAGCTTGGTGGTCAAGAAAATGGATGTTTCAGAACCCCTTTTTAGATTGGGTATNAAAGAGAGGAGCCTGCCTGAAGGGGGCAGAGAATTACTTAAGCAGGAACTGGGAACCGGACTACTGCTGGATCTGCTGGTAGGGAAAAGCTCAAAGTTGTATCAAGAATTATATGAACAGGCTTTAATTGATGATTATTTCAATTCCTATTATGTTCTGGAGAAGGGTTATGGTTATGTAATTATGGGCGGAAAAAGCAGGAATCCGGAGCAACTTTATAATAAACTGCTGGAGGGTTTCAGAAAAGAGAGCAGGGAAATAAGGGAAGGGGATTTTAAGCGGGTCTATAAGAAAGTGCTGGGTGAGTATGTCCAGAGCTTTAATTCTTTTGAGGCAGTAGCTACGGAGTTTATCTCCTATTATTTTAAAGGGATAAGTTTTTTTGACATACCGGAAGTCATTAAGGAGATAGATATAGATTATCTCTATCAGAGATATGAAGAGCTATTTCAGGAAGATAATTTTGTCCGTTCAATTATAGAAGTAAGCTAAAGGGGGTGATTATTTAGCTGTCGGGAGAGGAGAAAAAATTCAGTAGTGGAATAGCTTGTAGGGTTAATGTGAAGGAAAAAATGGAGGAGGGAGTAATTGAGGATGGAAAGACAACGTTGGGGAAGTAGAGCATCTTTTATTCTGGCGGCAATAGGTTCTGCCGCAGGCCTGGGAAATGCAATCCGTTTCCCCTATGTGGCCTACTCAAATGGTGGAGGAGCCTTTTTAATTCCATATTTTGTGGCCCTGCTGACTGCAGGTATTCCTTTGCTGGTCATGGAATTTGCCATTGGCCAGAAGAACCAAGCTGGTGCACCTGTTGCACTGGGTAAAATTAATAAAAGATTTGAATATTTTGGCTGGTGGCAGGTTGTCTGTGCCTTTGTCATAGTCTGTTATTATGCAGTAATCATGTCCTGGATCTGTAATTTTCTGGTTGGTTCAATCAATGTGGCCTGGGGCACAGAGCCTATGAGGTATTTTACTGAAGATGTTTTAAAAGTGTCAGACAGTCCGGGCAATCTATCCGGATTTAGTCTATCTGTCCTGGTCGGCCTGCTTGTTACCTGGGTGGCGGTATACCTGATTTTACGCAAGGGAACAGAGAGTGTAGGCAAGGTTATAGGTTATACTGTTGCTGCACCGGTGGTTTTATTGTTAATTTTAATAATAAGGGCTGTTACCTTACCGGGAGCCCTGGAAGGTTTAAATTACTTTTTAAAACCGGATTTTGCAGCCCTATTGGGTCCCCGGGTCTGGATTGAGGCCTATACCCAGGTCTTCTATTCCTTGAGCCTGGCCATGGCAATCATGTATGCCTATGCCAGTTATATGCCTGAAGATTCGGATATAACCAATAATGCCTTAATAATAGTTTTTGCTGATGCCTGTGTAAGCTTTCTGGCAGGACTGGCTATCTTCGGTACACTGGGCCACATGTCCTTAACTCAGGGTGTTCCCATTAAGGATGTTGCCATAGGTGGCATACGTCTGTCCTTTGACATATTTCCTGCTGCTATAAATACATTACCCGGCGGCCGGGGTGTTGTGGCTGTCTTTGGTTTTGTGTTTTTCGCAACCTTACTGACCCTGGGTATTGATTCCACTTTCTCGCTGGTAGAAGCTGTTATCACCGCTGTGGCAGATAAGTGGAAACTGGATAAACATAGAACAACTGTCGGAGTCATACTGGTTATGGCCCTGGTCAGTTTAATTTTTGCTACAAAGGCAGGCCTTCACTGGCTTGACCTGGTCGATCATTATATTAATAGTTATGGATTGATAATTGCCGGTATTACTGAAGCAGTTCTTATTGGCTGGTTCTATAATACTGATTCATTACGGCAATATTTTAATCCTATCTCTGAATATAAGTTTGGCAGATGGTGGACCTATATGATTAAGATAATTCCCTTTATTTTATTTGTATTACTGGCCGTATACTTTGTAGAGGATATCAAAACACCATATGAAGGCTATGCCAGCATATATCAATGGATAGGAGGCTGGGGTTTAATTATAGCAGTTGGAGTGGCTTCTTTTGTAATTACTAAATTTATAGGTAAGAAAAATATTGCTGAGACAGGCCAGACAGTGGATTTATAAAGGGGGTTATTGGAATATGGATTTTTCCGCTATCGTGATGTTAATCTTTGCTATAGTGGTAATATTTAGCGGGCTTTATATTACTATTAATAAAGCCATAAAGTCAACAAAAACAGAAAAAGAGGAATAAAAGGATTTATAAGGCTCGGACAATAAAGGTCCGGGCTTCCTGATAGTGTAAAATTTAAGTAGGAAGCAGGAAAAGGAGGTATAAATATAGAAATAGAGACCCAAACACCCGGTAAAGGAGTTGAGTCTCTATA
>JGI24708J26588_10001599_pt1 | contig 17852 bp, 17 predicted proteins | sample BioPla1DNA2_FD_26588 | JGI IMG/M metagenome (IMG submission 26588) | reverse complement strand
CTGTCGTATGAAGCAGATATGATAACCAGCAATGATCTGCAGGATGCACAGCTAGGAGTCTTGGCAGCTAAGAACGACCTGGTCAATGCCATCTTTGATTATAACCTGGCTAAGGCCTGGTATTTCCATGCAGTGGCTCGGCCTCTAGTCGGTGAGCCAGTGCAGCAGTAAGGAGCTGCTTCGTAATGTTGCAGAGAATAGATAATGGAACAAGTAGCATGGTAGTCACTTGGTTTACACTGGCTCTGATTGCAATCGGAGCTCTAGGCGGCCTTGATTCTCCTGTGGCTTTGGCAGAGGGAGTAAGGAATGCTTCCATGCCGGGGGAGTTGGCCCATATGTTATCCCTAGAAGACATTCTAGAAGTAGCTATGGCCAATAGTACCAATCTACAGATAGCCAACTGGGAGCTTCAGGAAGCAAAAGGAACCCGCAGTCAGGTAGGTGCTGCCTTAAAGCCACAGCTAAATGTGGCAGGCCAGCACAAGGTGGAAAATGCCATTAACAACCCAGCGGCGATAGCGCATATAGAGAGTCTACAGGTAGATCCCGATGATCGCTTCAGCTCCACCATGGCGTCCTTGACATGGATCCAGCAGCTGGGTCCCAACGCAGCACTAAAAAGTGCCATAAAGCAGGCAGACATCGGCACAGAGATAGCTAATCTCCGCAGAGAGCAAGCCCTTGCGGAGCTAGTTGCTCAAGTCCAAACAGGGTATCATGGTGTCGTCCGGGCCCATAACGGGCTAAAGCTGGCCGAAGCTGTTCGGGAGCATACTAAGCTTAACGTAGAGGCCAAAGAAGATCAGCTTTTTCTGGGCACTGCCACTCCTTTGGATGTTCTAAAGGAGAAGAACGCATACCTGGAAGCAGAAAACGGTGTACAGGCGGCAAGGATGGGTCTGGAGTTAACGACTCGGGCACTCCTTCAGACCATGGGCCTAGGCGAGGTTAGCACCGAAGAAGTTCTCACCTGGGCACAAGGATTGGCAGAGGCAAATCGACCTGGAATAGAAAAGTGGGACGTGGATTTCGATGCAGCCTACACCTACGCCCTAGCTGCCAGGCCGGAGCTCATCATGGTGGGTAAGCAGAAGGCAATGGCGGAGATTGCCCTAGATCAAGTTAAAGAAGAACGGGATTGGACTGTAAAGCTTGCGGGCCAGTATGGTCCCAATGACAAGACGATCCTGCAGTCTTCCATAGACTCCAATCGGACGCTCATGACTACAGTGGTAAGAACAGAGAGGGAAGAGCTGCCGCCACTTACTCNCGACTATCCTGGTGGTCTTGGCTCTTATAGTTCGAGTGGTAATGGTGGGTTGCCTGAAGCACCTAACCTTGATGTAGACCCCTGGCAGGTGGAACTTAGTCTATCCTACCGATTTGGAGACGGTGGAGCTAAAAAGGCTCAGCTTATGGCCAAGGAAGCTGCTTTGAAGAAAACCGGGCTTCAGGTGGAGCTGGCCAAAGACGGGATTCGCCTGGAACTAAACAGCCTATGGCAGGAGCTAGGTCAAAAGTGGAGGGCATATCAACTGGCTTTGGAGGGCGAAAAAGCTGCTAAGGAGACTTTATCCCAGCTAGAGCTCCTCTATGAGCTGGGCTCAGTCACAGGCAAAGATGTAAGAGAGGGTCGGATCATGGTGCTGCAAGCCGAAAGTAGGGTGCTAGATGCTCACCTAAGCTATGAAGCCCACAAGTGCAAATTGGCTGTGGCTATGGGTATCTCCGGCGAGACTTTAGCTAAGGCAGTGGCTAGGGGTCAGTGGGATGATGTAATGGCGAATCTAGGAGCTGTGCACTTTGAAAAATGAAGACACTTTGCAAGATCGGCGTCGTGATATTCTAGAAGCGGCGGAGCTGGTGTTTGCCACCCGAGGCTTTGCCGCTGCCCGGATGGATGATATCGCTGAAACTGCCGGTGTGGCTAAGGGCACTTTGTACCTATACTTTCGCAGCAAGCAAGTGCTCTTTGTTGAGCTCTTAGAGGCGAGGGCAGAGGAGTATGTCACAACCCTAGATGCCTACCTTAGGGAAGCTAAGTCACTAGCTGATTGCTTGGGTATCCTGGCAACCTTGCGGGGGCAGCTATTTGTCAAAAACCAGCGGCTCGCAGAGTCTATATCACACTCAGTGCCAGACTTTCCCAGAGAACTGCAATATCGGGTGTGGAATATCCGCCGTGCCCTGCAGCGCCCCACTGAAGAAGCTTTGGAGCGATTCTTACCCGCGGACTATCCGGTGCCCCCAAGCCAGACAGCGGCAATAGTCAATGGTGCCATAGATTATCTTGTGGGTATCTGTGTCCTGGACGGGGAGCAGATGGTGTTGTCCGAAGTGGCCAAAGACATACAATACGTACTTCTGCCGGGATTATCTCGGGGAAGGCAGGATAGGGCTTTTAATGAGTTATAGATATCTATAGTGATACCTATATAAACCACATCGATGGTGATTAGCAATGCATGGGCTAGAGGCGGGGGAGAATTGGATGTTAACTGAGTTGTTGGAGTCAGGCTATGCCAAGGATAAAGATCTGAACTGCGCTGAGCAGATACTGCAGGGTGCCAACGAAGCATATGGTTTGGGCCTCGATGAAGATCATCTGAAAGTTGCCGCTGGGTTTGGCGGCGGCATGGCCATAGAGAGTGTCTGTGGAGCATTGACTGCTGCCATCATGGTTCTTGGCAGGCTATATGTTCAGGAAAGGGCCCATGAAAGCAGCCGAATCAAAGATCTTACCCAAGAGCTGTTCGAGCTATATAGTAAAGAGATGGGAAGCATCCATTGTGCTCCCCTAAAGGAGAACTACCGCACTCCCGAAGGCAAGTGCCAGACGGTTATACTCAAGGCAGCGGAGATTCTTGATGGGATAGTCAAACGAGAGACAATTTAAATAGGTTTAGGTCTAAGCCAATCCGGTAATGATTACTAGTAGAAGATGCTGAGAATAAATCAAGCGTCATAGCGGGGAGGAGTTGGACCATGACCAAACTAAATGAAGTATACCTATGTAAGAAGTGCGGTAACATTGTGGAAGTGGTGCATACTGGCAAGGGTGTTCTAGTATGTTGCGGAGAGCCCATGGAGCTCCAGGTGGAAAACACCTTTGATGCTTCCAGGGAGAAGCATGTACCGGTAGTCACGAGGACCGCCAATGGCTACAAAGTGCAGGTCGGCAGTGATCCCCATCCCATGATCGATGTCCATTATATCGAATGGATAGAGCTTATGGCCGATGGTGTGGTTTATCGGGAATATCTAAATCCGGGAGACGCTCCGGAAGCTGAATTCTGTATTGACGCGGAGGATGTCTCTGCCCGGGCCTACTGCAATTTACACTTTCTCTGGACGGGTCAGCCGGAGTAAGAAGAGTGGAAAGCTAAGAGGAACTTGCGCTAAAGGATCGCCCGCTGATGCAGCGGGCGATCTAGACATATATCGCAGTCTCGCTACGTGCCTGCTAATTGCCGATGGAATGGAGAAGCGTACCGCCCTCTGTGTGAATTTCCACCTTCTTTGTTGATCTTATCCAGGATCGTGTGCGCTGGAATTCCTCAAAGGAGAACCCTTTTCTCCGGACACTCTTCTGCCAGCAGACACTCTGGCGATTCCACCGGTAGCCTTGTTTTTTCAGAGATTCCTTAACTAAAAATGCTCCCCACACTGAGATAGTCACATATTCTCCATCCAGGGCAGGCATTGGTGGCAGGGCAGCCCATGGGGCTTTGTGCAGGTAATAGTGCCGATGGATGTCCGCTAGGTATGGACTTTGCCTATCTGTTTCCGTTATGATGGCCAAAGCGTGTTTGGCCCGGGTGATGGCTACATAGAAAAGTCTTCTTTCCTCTTCCTCAATGCTAGATATCTTGTCCCCAAAAACCCGATAGAAAATCCAATTAGGATGGATTAGGGGATAGCTTCGCTCAACCGCATCCAGCAAGATGACTGCACTGGATTCCTTGCCCTTGTAGGAGTGGACTGTCGATGCCNTTACCCNCTTGCGGTCTTNTTCCGGCATATATAGACGTATATGATGCAAGAAGCAATCCAGCGTTCGGGTGCGTCTGGAGTGGTTATCTTTATAATCGACGTACCAAGGTAAAGCGTTTCTACGGCAAAGGAGCACCACATCGTGTCCTTGATCTAGAAAGTACCGGACTAATCTTAGAACAGCGGGAGTGATCTCATCTCTGTGGTGGGTCTCAATTTCACGTAGTGATAGTTGGATCTCATCGAGATTGTACACTTCGATGCGCCCGTAAGCTTGCGTGTGTGCCTTGGCCCCCGGGCCCTTGCCATGCATAAGGGCATTACTTGCGCTAACGATGGATTTGCCCGAGCGGTAGTTGGTACGAATATACAGCCGCGAGGCGTCCTGGAAATAGTGATGGAAATCTGTGAAGAACTTCAAATCAGAGCCTGCAAACCCATTAATGGCTTGCCAGTCATCGCCTACTCCGAAGAAGCGTACTTTGGGGTTAATTGATCGGATTGCATCGATCATGGCGGCAAAAGCTGGCGTGAAGTCCTGAAACTCATCAATCATGACGAAATCAAGTTTAGATAACTCTCCTTGCTCTTCACCTCTTCTACGGATAAACCGAGTCTTGCCTGCACGGATGCGTGCTATAGCTTCCCACATCAGCCCATCGAAATCTTCCAGACCTCGGCTGGTTAGCCGGTCAAGGTAATCGCGGTATATGATTGAACCGATATCGATGAACTCCCCCTCTGACCATGACAAAGCCAGATGGGTGGCTGCTTGGCGTTGGAGCTTTTCGGGACTCCAGTTCAGTTTTCTGCAGCGCTGGATAAAGATGGTCATGGCTGCTGAGAAGCAGTCCGGATCCCTTGCTCTGACCTTCTCCCATATGGCATCCTCGGAAAGACGTCTGCATGGAATATTCTCGGCTTNAAGNTCTTGGATAAGCAGTTTTGNAAAGCCCTCTGCACCGTAGGTGAGCAAGTCATCCGGTGTGAATTCAAGGAATTTCCAGCCCTTTTGGGATGCCCAAAACTCCCGTTTTTCCTCACTCATGGTATCGTAGTCCGGGTCACCCTTCAGACCGAAGTACTCGATGATAACGCCCCCATAACGTCCCGTACGAATCATGAAATCAGGTCGATAGTTGGTGCCATCCCAACGGTAGTTCGCCTCATATGTATATTCAATATCGTGTTCGAAAAGTGCATTGGCAATGACTTTCTCCCCGTAGGACTTGATAAAGTCACCGCCGAGACTCTCTCGGGGTAAGGAGCGTCGGTAGGCGAGAAATTCGTCCCGTGGCAGCTGAAACTTTCCATCTACTATCTGCTCCCAGTCGTCTCGAAAGTGGGCTAGCATTAGGTCTCGAATCCTGTAGGAATACTCACTAGATCGCACATATTCGTCAACGATCTCCTGTACTTCCCGCCTCAAAGCCAGGTGCTCGTTGGGTATATCATCATAGATCAGGCTTTCTTCCGGATGGACAAGTGCATAGGCTAGAGCATGGAAGGTCATGACATGGGGCAGATGGTCGTTGAGTTCAGACTTGAGTTCTGCCATCATATGTTCCGCGGCGCTTCTATTGAAGGCAAGGAGCAAGATCTTGTCCGGGGATACATCACAATGATGCTGCAGGAAGATGGTGCGGGTAACTAATGTCCTGGTCTTGCCACTGCCTGCCCGTGCCACCACTTGGATATCGCCTGTGGTGGCAGCCACCGCTGCGGCTTGGTCTTGATCGAGTGGCTTCTCGGTGTTGTCTTTCGACCATTCCCGAACGAAATCTGCCTTCACAAGGTCGTACTCTGCCTTCCCCATGAATCTAGCATCGGGATCTCTAGCAAAGGTGTCATCTGCGCCGAGGAAGTCACTTTGGAGGATGGGCAGTAATTTTCTGCGAGCTGCCTCCTTGCGTACGCTGGCCTCATGTTGCTGTTGTCGCCGCACCTGCTCCATCTCGTCCCGTTGGTTTGCCTCTGCCAAGAGCTTCCGGACTCTCTTTTGACCAGCTGTGATAGATTCTGATTTGCGCTGGCCATCGGAGGCTAAGAGCTTTAGCGTACCCGCCTGGCGCTGTGTTATCAATTCGGGAAGTCGGGACCATTCTTCGGGTGATAGCGAATCTCGAAGCTTTGCCACGATCATCTTCTCTCTTTCCGACAAGCAGTGAGAGCTATCTCCACGCACGATGGCAGGAGCCAAGATCGTCAGGTAGTAGTCGGCATTTGTCTCCCATACGCTCCAGTAGTTAATCAGCTTATCAAGTAGTTCAAGTCCAGTCTCCGCCAACACACTTTCTCCTTTCCCCAGGGATCCAGAGTGCACGCAAAAGCGGGCTTGTCAATGTCCATGAGTTTCGGATCCGGGAATCGTCCTTCGCCCACCCTGTATCCATTCCCCAAATTCTTGCATCGGCCTGCCTGGAAGGGATCTCACTGGCGGCATTGACTAACGCGCTAGTCCACCATACTCTGTAATCGGGGGTTAGGCCAGGGGTAAAGAAAAGCGCGCAACCTACGTTGCGCGCCGCTTCATTGCATGTCTTTCGCTTCTGCTAGCTAAAGACCCTATTCTACGAGGTCTTGAGCAACCGGCTCAAGAATCCCTTTTTCTTGACCTCGCCGGTCTTCCCTTTAGCCGGTCCAGTCACCGCTTTGCGGGCACCGCATTTGGGGCAGTAGTCCTCCCACATAGCGATGTTCTCACCGCAATCAACACATTTGGCCATCTTCTTCCCCCCCAAGCATTTTTCCCTACGCTTACGAGGTTAGCTGACGGTTAGGGCCGGGCCGCCCCTCTGCCAAATGCAGATTAACCCAAGGGTTCCCCCGTTCCAGTGACTGGATTAAGCATGTAATCTTAGTATAACTCTAAAATAAAGAAAGCACAAGGTTATGAGCGATGAAGGTTCAGAATACTGGTTAATAGAGGTATTATAGAAGGAAGAATCTATCCATGGTAGAAATATGAGTACAAGGTTGGGGTAACACTTACTCTCTAAGCCCAATAGATTAAATTGCAGCAATATCTTTGTCCATGGGCTCTCCGCCTTGACCTGGGATTATACTGGCCGGGGGATTATTGTCTAGTTTGTCATAGAAAATCTTTGCTTCATGGCAGGAATAGGTGGCTTAAGTGGAGTAGATCTCTTCAGAACTGACCGGTCAGTTCTGTGGGAGTATGGTCTTCCTTAGCATGCTATCTGGAATGCAAGGGCCCATACAACCCAAGTTGCGTTGGGGCCGCCACCGGTTCATAATCGCAGACAAGGAGGCTAACTTGGTATGTCAGGTACTGATAGTAAACGGGAACGTATCCTGGCGGCTGCATTGGATATTTTTTCGACCCAGGGATTTGCCAATGCCACTGTACAAGAGATCGCAGGGCGGGCGAAGGTAGGTAAAGGCACTGTCTACACATATTTCCCGGCTAAGGAGGATATACTCACCTATCTCTTAGATGAAGGCTTGGCCCATATGGGTCAGCATATAGGGAATCGAATAAGAACGGTAAAAGGGAGTGCCACCAAGCTCCAGGCAATCTTACGTGAGCAATTGCGGTATTTTCACGAGCATCAATCCCTATGTCGGTTGCTCGCCCGGGAAGCGTGGGGCCATGATTATGCGTCGGATTCTCTGGCTCAAAGGATTCGATCCAGCTATATCGGGATGCTGCAGGAGGTGATTGAAAAAGGCATTAAGGAAGGTGAGCTCAGGGCACTAGACTCGGAGACAGTAGCTACAGCCCTTTACGGTATGACTAGTATCGTGGCACTATATGCCAAGGACCTATCCTGTGAGAAGGCACTAGAGCGCATAGAGATGACTTTACAGGAGCTGTTTTTCGGAGGTATTACACTGTCTCCTGCCACTATGCAGGAGGCTTGATAGAGGAGGTAGGGAAATGCGATTTGCCACCGCCTACTTAGGCGAAGCTATGATTCGCCAAGGATTAGGCTACATTTCCAAGTCACCGGAGAAAAATCTCAACAAGATCTTGGACTGGTCCCAAAGGATTGCCAGGGATCCTTACCACAAGCAGTTGATTGAAAGCGTGAGGAATGTCCTACAGGACCCTAATAGCCCCTGGCCGGATTTTATGGTAAAGGCCTTTGAAGAAATTCACCCCAATATCCGGGACACCATTGCCATCAATTATTTTGTTAACGGCACGTTCTTAGGAGTACCTAAGCAGCAAGAGGTCGCCAAGCGGCTGGGGGCTTCAGTACCCTTTGCAGTACTGATGGACCCGACGGCGCGGTGCAATCTTAAGTGTACTGGCTGCTGGGCCGGGGAGTATAAGGGTGAGGATCTTTCCTTGGAAGTAATGGATAGAGTGCTTACCGAGGCAGAAGAACTGGGGATTTACTTCATCGTACTATCTGGCGGGGAGCCCACTCTACGCAGGAAGGACATATTTGAGCTGGCTCGAAGGCACCCGGAACAGGTATTCCACCTCTTTACCAATGGAACCATGATCAATGAGCAGTTCGTTGAGGCAATGGTGGATGTAGGTAACGTCACCTTAGCTATTAGTCTCGAAGGTATGAAGGAACATACCGATGAGCGCCGGGGTGAAGGCGTCTTTGAAAGTGTGATGCATTCCATGGATCTATTGAAACAAGGTGGGTGCCTATACGGAGCTTCAGTGACTTATACTCGTAAGAATGTGGAGCATGTAGCTTCGGAAGAATTCATTGATCTACTCATAGATAAAGGAGCTCGTTTCGTCTGGTACTTCACCTATATTCCCGTTGGCGCCAGTGCCGATCTTGACTTAATGGCTACGCCAGAGCAGCGAGCCTACATGCACAAGCGCACATCAGAGCTTCGGATGCGGAAGCCCATCTTCCTAATGGACTTCTGGAATGATGGGGCAGTTTCCGGTGGATGCATTGCCGGTGGAAGGCGATATATGCATATAAATGCTGCCGGGGAGGTAGAACCCTGTGCTTTTGTCCACTATGCGACACATAACATCAATGAGGTGTCTTTGGAAGAGGCCCTTAAATCGCCACTCTTCTTAGCTTACCAGAAGCGGCAGCCATTCAACCAGAACCATTTACGGCCCTGTCCCCTTATCGACAATCCCGATGCCATGCGGGATATGGTGCATGAGTCCAACGCGCACTCTACTGAAGCTCACGTAGGTGAGACGGCTGATGAATTTGCCGCGAAGCTGCAGGACTATGCCGGTGCTTGGGGCGATGTAGCTGATGGAATCGAGCGGGAAGAAAGAGCTGCTAGGGAAGGTAAGGTCGGATAACGCTGATAGCGCTTTCTTGGGAAAGGCTAGAAGATGACTATCCCATGCTTGACCGAGCTCAAGGAAGCTAGCAGTAAGAAAGCTGCCCCTAGGGGTGGCTTTTTGCTTTGTGCCCGAGATTGCGGAGGAATTTCCTGTCTTGTGGGGAAATCAAGTTAGGGAATCAAAAGAAGAGGTATTTCCAGATGAAGGAGAGGCAAACAGTGAATCGCAAACTGTCTATCCTATTAGTCTGTTTGTTAGTTGTGGCGGGGATAGTTATCCACTTGGTTTCCTCGGGCAGGGAAGGGCGCTTTTCGGACAAGGCTCAAGTGGAGGTACTGGCCGATAGCCTCATCTCCGCCATCATGCAGGGGAATGAGGATGCACTGGAGAGGGCTTTGCACCAGGAATTTGTCTTTGACGCCTATGACATGATAGTGAGTCGTTCCCAGTTTATCAGGGAAGTAGTTAAAGGTGATCTTTGGGCTAAGCTATCCGATGATGGGCAGCTGGAGATTTCCGGAGATCTGGCCTCCCTTACTGCACCTTTCGAGGCTAATGTAGTTTGGGATGATGAGTTTCTGGAGATCTCTGGTACCATGACAGTTGACTTTGTCAAATCTGAAAAGGTTTGGTCCGCCCGGAGTATCAGAATTATGCCCACATTCTAGGAAGGAACAGCACATATGGCTGATGTTTTCATTGGTATTACGCTGCCGGAGGATTTCCACCAGGAAGTGGAGGTGTGGCGGCGCCGTTTTGCTGCACCGAAGACAGTGCCCCATATCACTGTGATCCCTCCCTTTAGGTGGCCTGCCTCCCGGGATGATTTAGAAGAGGAAGTCAAAAAGAGTCTAGAGGGTCTTAGTCCCTTTTTAGTTGCAACCAACGGCGTCGGCCGCTTCGGTAGAAGGGTCATCTTCATCGCGGTGGCGCCTTCGCCGGCTATTATGGCGCTGCATCAAAAGTTGCGTAAAGGTTTGTCCCTGGAAGATGAAAGGCGAGGCAGGGGGCGGCCCTATCATCCCCATATTACTTTAGCCACCCGGCTTTCACCGGGAGAGTTTAACACCTATGTAGAAGAGCTGGCAGGGTATGAGCCCCAAGAAGAGTTCACCTGCGGCCACGTAGCCATTTTCAAAATGGTTACACAAGGCTCCATCCGTCGGTGGCAGGTGTGGAAAGAGGTACCCCTTTTGGGGTGATGCTAGGTTTATAGATAGCCGGGATCTAGCCGGGATGCTCAGCAGCTGCTCTTAGATTAGCTTTCTTCGGTAGTGGCAGCCTCTGCCTCTGCCAAAAATTCATTGATGCGGGAAGACAAAATTCCCAGGGCAACGGCATTATGACCACCCCTGGGTATTATGATATCGGCGTAGCGCTTAGAGGGCTCTACAAAGGCATCGTGCATCGGTTTGACCGTCTCCAGATATTGCTCACAAACTGACTCCAAGGTGCGGCCCCTTTCCGCTATATCCCGCAGCATCCGCCGCAGTACCCGGACATCGGCATCGGTATCAACATAGACCTTGATGTCCAGTAGCTCACGGAGGGAGGCTTCCGCCAAAACCAAAATCCCTTCCACGATAGTCACCGGGCGAGGCCCAATGGAGATAGTTTGGACGGTCCTTAAGTGGGTGGTAAAATCATAAGTGGGCATTTCTATGGCTTTTCCTGCCCTCAGGGCCTTTAGATGAGATACTAATAGCTCTGTCTCAAAGGCGTCGGGATGATCGTAATTTAGGCGACTGCGCTCTTGAAAGGTCAGATGGGGTAAATGCTTATAGTAGGAATCATACGGGATTAATACAGCGGTATCCTCACCTAGTTGGTTACATAGACTCTTAGCCAGGGTAGTCTTGCCAGACCCTGTACCTCCGGCGACACCAATGAACAACATGATGAGCCTCCTGTTCAGCAAATATCATGGAAAATTCCGGATAAACGAGTAGAGTCATGCTATTAACACGTTGTTTAAGTCGGATACTTCTCCGACCCATCTAGGGATTCGACACTCCTTGATGCCTTCCTTGTGGAGGAGAAAGTATTGGTCTAACCATGGCCTTTGCACGCCGGTTTTTGGCCAAAATAGGAAAAGTAGTCTTGTACCAGTACAATCTCAAGCCAGGCAGGGAGAAAGGTCCTTTGCGGCGAATCAGAGATGAAAACTCTAGGGGGTGGTGCTGATATGGGGTTACAATTGCAGACTGAGCGACTTATTATCCGGGAATTCATATATGAGGACTGGCCGGCGGTGCATGCTTACGCATCGGATCCTAAAGTCACCCGATATATGTCCTGGGGCCCGAATGACGAGGCAGCAAGCCGGGGCTTTGTGAAGGCAGCAGTAGCACAGCAACAAGAGGTATCCAGAACAGCATATGATCTGGCTATTACACTCAAGAGTAATGGGAAACTCATTGGTGGTTGTGGCATCTATCGGCAAAGGTTCAAGGAAGGTGAGATGGGCTACTGCCTGCATCGCGCTTACTGGAATAAAGGCTACGTAACTGAGGCAGCTGCTGCCCTTTTGGAGTTTGCCTTCAGCCAAGAGGACTTCCATCGCATCTATGCTACCTGTGATCCCCAAAACCTTGGATCAGCTAGGGTCATGGAGAAAAACGGCATGCGCAGGGAAGGGTACATGAAGGAACATCTTTTCAGAGATGGTCAGTGGAGAGACTCCTTGCTGTATGCCATTTTGAGTTGGGAATGGAGATCGGCTAGGGAAGAGGTATAGTAGTTTAGAGAAAGCCACCGGTCCCGAGTAAGCCCTTCTGGGAGCCGGTGGCATCTTGACGCTGGGTAGGTCTTAAACTTCGAATATCCTAATGGCTTCCCTTAGCTTCTCGGCATTACCTGTCAGCGTATCGACGACTTCTGCTAGGCCCAAGATGGAAGCCGATTGCTCTTCGGTGGCACTGGCGATTTGCTGGCTGCCGCTACCAATCTGAGATGCTGCCCCGGCAACTTCTCCTATGCGGATGGCCATATCTTCGATGGCCAGCTTGATGCCGGCAAAGGCTTGATCTGTAGCTTCCATGGCTTCGGTACCGGCCTTGACCTCTAGGGCCATCTTTTCATTCTGCTCCACTGTGTCCATGGTCTCTGACTGGATGAGCTGCACGAGTTCACTGATGCGGGCAGCCGCAGAGTCAGTCTGTTTGGCTAGGTTCCTTACTTCTTCTGCTACCACGGCAAAGCCCCGTCCAAACTCCCCGGCCCTGGCAGCTTCAATGGCGGCATTGAGGGCTAAGAGGTTGGTCTGTGCGGCAATATCTACAATAAGGGTGACGATATTCTCAATCTCTTGCGAACGTTCCCTAAGCTCGGCAATGGATCTAGTGACGGTCTGGGCTTGGCTATCTATGGCTTGCATGCGGGCCGTCGTCTCGACTAGGCGCTTGATGCCATCATCGGCCTTATCTGTCACTCCCCGGGATTCCTCTTCCATTTGTCGGGCATGGTCACTTACTTGCTGGACGTTGGAGGCGAATTGGTTGGCTGTGGCTGCCACTTCTTCTATGGAGGCTCCAACTTCACCTATACCAGCGCCCACCTCTGCAGTGTTTAGGCCAATGCTAGCTGCTACATCGAGGATGCTGCCTACAGCTTCCCTGAGAGAAAGGCACATGTCCCGTAAGCGGTTTAGAACATGCCCAAGCTCATCTCGACGAGTTACTGGGGGCAGTTCCACTGTAAGCTGCCCCGAGGCGATCTTATCTAGAATACCCACAACGGCGTCTAGTGGTCTGCACACGGAGACGGCTACCCAAAGACTAAGTACTATCCCCAAGATAACACCGCCGGCAACAAGAAAAACAAGCAGTTTATGGGCGGTGTCTTGTACTGTCTGTGTCTCTACTTGCAGCTCTCTTGCTTCGGCGAGAAATTCGTCGGCGATATCTTTCAAAATACCTATGGCGACATCGATGGTGAGGGATGCTTCCTTGGCTGTCTCCATGGCAGTCACCACACTGCCATTGATCACATCATTGCTAAGCTCGGCATACTCATCCACTCTGGTAACAAAGTCGGTGAAAAGAGCCTGTCTATCTGCGTTTGTGTCCGCTAGCCCTTCAATATACTCTGCCCATACCTCCCGGGTATCGGTTAGGGCCTGGTCAAACTGTTCCGCAGCCTCGAGCATTTCCGCATGGGAGCCGGCCATGGTGACCGCCTGCAACGTCCTATCCAGACGATATAATCTGCTTTCCATGGCACCGAGGAATCGCTCTTGGGCAAGGGTAGTATCGTAGATGATATCCATGCTGGTTACTACCCGGTTGATGCTCATGTAACCAGTGAGACCGATGAGTGCTCCGATGACGATGAGGCTCAAAGTCACACTGAGAATCTTGTGTCGTACTGACCAGTTCTCCGCAAACATCCCTTAGCCACCTCCAATAGTCTAGAGCCTATAGATAAATGCAAAAAAACCATACCGTTGGATAAATACGCCATATTGGCACAAATACCTTCCCATTCAGTCACTGAGTACTCCAAGGTTACCTCCCAAGTGCTAGAAAAACGCCCAGGGTGTAAAATGGTATAATAAAGGCGGCCATGGAAATAGATACACGGTCATTACCAAGTTGGAAAGTAAAACGGGAGTATTGACCTAAATAGTGAGGTCCGCATAGGAAAAGGGGTATGATAATGCAAAGCTACAACTTCTTCATGCCGACGAAGGTGATCCATGGAGAGAAGGTGCTTGTGACGCAAGCAGAACAGCTGGCCCAATACGGCAAGAAATGTCTGCTGGTTACAGGCAAGAACTCAGCACGGTTAAGTGGGGCTTTAGATGACGCCACCAAGGCCTTAAAATCTCAAGATATTGACTATGAGCATTTTGATGGAGTGGAGAATAACCCTTCACTGGAGAATGTCGCATTGGGTGGCGATATGGCCAGGCGATACAAACCCGACTTTATCCTTGCTATAGGTGGGGGTTCGCCTTTAGATGCAGCTAAAGCCGTGGCAACATTGGCCACCAACCCCATTNCTCCAAAAGAGCTTTATTCAGGCAAGTTCGCTGAAAAACCTTTGCCCATCGCAGCCATACCGACTACTGCCGGCACCGGCAGTGAAGTNACTCCGTATTCTATCTTGACGGTGGCATCGGCGGAGACGAAGAGGTCTTTTTCCGCACCGGAGTTATTTCCTAAGATTGCTTTCCTTGACTGGAGATACACTGACAAGTTGCCTATCCACATAACCAGAGATACCGGAGTAGATGCTTTGTCTCACCTTGTGGAAGGTTACCTATCCCGTCGGGCTACAGGCACCAGCGATATGTTTGCTGAGCGGGGTATCCGCCTTTGGGCGAAATGCATCCCTGGTCTGAAGAAAGGCGAGCTAGAACCAGAAAAGAGAGATCACCTGCTAGTTGCCTCGAACTTAGGCGGTATTACTATTTCCCATACCGGTACGACTTTGGTCCATGCTTTGGGGTATTCCTTAACATATTACCACGACATACCCCATGGCCGGGCCAACGGGGTACTATTAGGTGAATACCTGNGGTTTACCGCAAATCANGCAAAAGAGCGGGTAGATAATGTTCTTNCCTGGTTGGGCCTGACTGACATCCAGGAGTTTAGTGACCTAATCAACCATCTNTTTGGTTCAGTGGTTGCTCTAGATGAAAAACAAATCAAAGCATATGCCGCCAAAGCCATGGGGACCAGCAATGTAGGGTTCTCCCAAGGCGATGTGACAGAGAAGGTGCTCAATGAGATTTTGACAAAGAGCCTCACATAAAACCGATAGATTAAAAAAACGGGAAGGAGCCCTGCACAAGGGCCCTTCCCGTCATATATTGGATGCTATAGCTTACCGATAGCTGGCTCCCTCGCCCTCTTACCACTGCATAGGAGTCTTTTACGGGGCTTAGTTAATCTGCCAAACTGCCAAGTGATCAAAGAAAACCCGCATGTCTACCCAGAACTCTTCCTGGTGGTCGTCAAGTCCGTGGGGTAAAGGTGAGCCAGCAGCTTCCCCTAAGAGGGCATTCAGTCCGATGCTCATCTTGGTATTTTTCCAGGTGGGCCACGTTACCTTGGCAGTCAGTACATTGGTNCCCCGGCTNAAAATGGCGTAGTCTTTTAGATCCAGCCCATTGAGCTCTAGGCTCCACAGGGCTTTGGGGGTTTGATAAGAGATAGCCGCTCCCAAGGACGGTCTCAGTGACCAATCATTTTGGCTAGTTGCTCTCAATATAGGTACTATGGAAAGCAGCCATCTGTCTTTTTGCCATGTGTGTTTGTATTTCCCTTCCAAAGCGGCTTCTACAAAAGAATCTCCTTTGCTATGCACATCGGTAAGGTAGAGGCAGTTAGCTTGTATCTCATCGTGCTCTGTAAGTTGCCAAGTGCTTTCTAGGGTAAAGGGATTGATATTGTGATCGGCTATGGGACCATTGACATCCTCAAACATGTTGAAGTTGATATTGATATCAAAGGTGTCATCTTGATAACCTCCCCTTAGCACGTGGTACCTCTGGAAATTCTCGTTTTTCAGTCCACCTAAGAAGCGGTTGTAGTAGCTGAGGGAGACATCTGTATAGATGGAAGATGCCCGAACTGGCTCTACAGCTAGCACAAATGCCACGACTGCGATGGTTATACATACGAATAGGTGTTTTGCAGATTCTCGTCCACTCACCTTGCAACTACCTCCATGTATATAATAATGATGCAATACTGCAGCATTCGAGGTGAATTTGAAGGAAACCTCTTTTCTATCGCACCGCTAAAGAGCTTCTCCTGGCTCTAGCCAGAATGGTTGGGACCAGGCCCTTTTGCCGCCCTCGGTCTCTACTTCCACCCGCACGAAACCTTCATTGCCTTTGGGTGTATAGCTGGCTTCGATGGATGTAACCGAAGAGACAACATCGCCATTGCCAGCGATGAACTCTATTTTTGCAGGATTATCGCCTTTGAGCTTGACTGTGATAAGCTCATCTATGACCCCAAAGACAACTGTAGGACCAGTAGAAGGGTAGAAACTCCCTCTCAGCAGGGCGTCCTTGAGGGCCTTTTTTGAGATGCCGTCGGTCTTGACTACTATCCAGCCACGGTTGAACAGATCCTCACTGTGGGAATCGTCAACAGCAATAGCCCAAATCGGCTCCTTGGGCCCCCGGCGGCGGATGAGTTCATGCCATCGCTGGGTGTCTTTTCTCCAGTTGGAGTGGGGATTGTATACCTCCACCAAGTGAAAACCATGTAGTGCCAGCATCTGGGGCAGTGTCCATTGACCTGTCTGTAGGTTGCCAGACCAATTGGGATGGGCGAGGGCTGCCATGCCACCGGCCTTGATGGTTTTGTTTATCCTCGCTTGAGCGTCTCCCGACCATGCGTGGGAATCTACAAAAAGGCGAAGCATATGGGTACCCAGAGGCCAAAAAGGCCAGGGGACAGTGTTTTCCTCTGCTGGGATTGTGACAAAATCAGGGCCGTCAAGGTCATTATACAGAGTCACCCGATCATGATCGGCGATGGCCAGGTATGTATATCCTGCTTCACGGTAGGCGCCAACCGCACTTTCCATAGGCCATTTGCCATCGAAGGACTTGTCTGTATGAACATGAAGCTGGGCTTTATGATACTCTCCGGGATAAGCATATGGATCGTGGATGGTAACGGATTGGCCAATAGAGACTGCAGGTAGGATGTCGGGGATTAGCGGTGGGAAAAGCTCAAGATCTACCTCCGCCCGCTGCCGCCATATGAGTTGCCCGGTGACTATTAAGGTTAGGGCAATCAATATGGTCAGCAGACGTTTGGTGCGGGTCATTTTTCTGTTGAACATTACGCAGGACCTCCAGTGTTGTCAAAGGTATAGAGATTTGTGCCGTTAGGCTGCAAAAAAGCCATGGAGTGGAGCTAGCCCGCTATCTAAAGAGCAAGGTGCAGGCAAAGATAATCCTAGGATTCAACAAAATACCAAGACGATCCTGTCTAGTGCTACCGAAAATTGCTGACGGCTTTGATATGAGCCCCTTTACCTAGGACCATGGGCCGTTGGGTACTAGACAGGATAATGCCATTTATATCTGGTATTAGTAAATAGTGACATATAGGAGAGACTGATAGGAGTAAAGAAGTATCTCTAGAAAGGGATGGATATCATTGAGGACGAGGACTCTTGCTTGGGCGCTGATTCTNGTACTAGCTTTTAGTGGAGCAGCTTCGGCACTAAGCATCGGCGATGAGCTAAGCTCTTTGGTAAGTGAGCTGAATGTCCGGGCACAAGCTGACTTCAGCCTGTTTAAGACAGAACTCAGTGTGGAGTTTGGCGTTACTGTGGGCAAGATAGATGAACTGATTGCTGAGGTAGAACTGGAACCTGGTGATGTATACGTAACTTTGGAGCTGGCCCGGATGTCGGAAAAGCCGGTGGAAGATGTAGTTGGCGTATATAAGGTCAACAAGACAAAGGGCTGGGGTGCCCTGGCCAAGGAACTTGGCATTGAACCCGGTTCTCCAGAGTTTAAGGCTCTTAAGGAAAGCGGCAAAGATAAGGATAAGGGAAAACCGAAGAATAAGTAAGATATGCAGCATGAAGAGAGAACTCTGGAGACGGAGTTCTCTTTTTTTGATCAATA
>JGI24708J26588_10001592_pt1 | contig 17906 bp, 16 predicted proteins | sample BioPla1DNA2_FD_26588 | JGI IMG/M metagenome (IMG submission 26588) | reverse complement strand
TTTGAGAAAAAGGATATTTAGGATGATTGTATGAAATTAAAACAAAGATTTTTAACACAAAGTATATTGATTCTCATAAGCACAATTCTTATTACTAGTTGCTTTGGTTTTGTATATACCTATTTTTATAATGTATTAAATGAATCCCATGCCACTAGAAGTTTAGGTCAAACAGCTATTGTTGTAATGGAGAATGATAATATTATATATAATAATGAAGGTTTTACTATATTGGAGATTAAAGAAATGCTGATGAATCTCAGTATTGAAAATCATTATTATGAACATGAGAGTAATCGATACAGAATACATGATGAAAACTTTACAATGCAAGATGGCAATAATTATAGAATAATGACCCTTAATCAAATGATAAATGTGGGTGAGTATTATAGATCGTTGCTCATCTTTGTTTTTATAACTTTTCTAATCGTTTTTGTTATAGCCAGCTTCATTGTTCAAAGACAAAACATGANAAACATTATAATTCCAATTACTGATTTAACAAAGGAAATGGAAAANTTAANAATTGGTGAGCTTGAAATAGCAATTACAGATAAGGGATATGGCGAAATTAGAGAACTTGGAACTGCCATCGAACAATTGCGTCTTCAGCTAAAGAACTCCATATATTATCAGCAAAGAGTGGATGAAAATAGAAANTTTTTAATATCAAGTATTTCACATGANCTTAAAACCCCTGTAACATCAATAAGAGGATATATAGACGGAGTTCTGGACGGGGTTGCAGATACGGATGAAAAGAAANAATATTACTTATCAAAAGCTATCGAAAAAACAAAGATGATAAATACAATGATTGAGGATTTATTATTATATTCCAAGCTAGATTTAAATCAAATGACATTTGAAAAAGACAAGGTCCATATTGTAAAGTATATAGAGAGCTGTATTGAAGATAGTTCAGAAGATTTTTTACGTGAAAACAAAAGAATAATTTTTGAGAATAAACTTTCAACTACATCTTTTGTTATGATAGATGTTGAAAAGTTTAAACGAGTCGTCCAGAATATTATGGATAATGCTAAAAGAAACATTGAAACACAAACAGGTCAGCTTAAAATAATGTTAAGAGAAACAAATTCTTCAGTTATAATAGAATTTAAGGATAATGGAAAAGGAATCAATAATCAGGATTTGCCACATATTTTTGAAAGATTTTATAGAGCTGATACGGCAAGAGAGGTTAAGGGTTCCAGTGGTTTGGGTCTTGCAATTGCAAAGCAAATTGTGGAAGGTTTAGGTGGACGAATATGGGCAATTAGTGAAAATGGTCAAGGAGCCTCGATGATTATTTCTCTGAAAAAGGTTAAAAAAGAGGAAGGGATAAAATGAAAAGGATTTTAATAATTGAAGATGATAAAAGTATATCGGAGCTTCAAAAAGATTATTTGGAAATGAGTGGTTATGAGGTTGTATGCGCTTTTGATGGTAATTCTGGTTTTGAGTGTATTCAAAATGAAGACCTTGATCTAATTATTTTAGATTTAATGCTTCCTAAAAAGGACGGCTTTGCCATATTAAGAGAGATATCCGATACAAAACAAATACCTGTACTTATCGTATCTGCAAAATCTGATGAAATATTTAAGATTAAAGGATTAAACTTGGGAGCTGATGATTATATAACGAAACCTTTTGGTATGGGTGAATTGGTAGCAAGAGTGAATAGTCATATAAAAACATATGAAAGGTTTAAACATCGTTCTAAAATGAAGTTGATAACAGTTGGAACATTATCGATTAATAAGCAAGACCGAAGAGTCTATCTAGATGANAAGGAAGTTTTCTTAACTCAGAAGGAGTTTGATTTACTCTTGTTTTTAGTAGAAAATCCAAATAGAGTTTTTAGCAAAGAAGAACTATTTGAAAGGGTTTGGGGCTATGACTCTTTATCAGACGCATCAACGATAACTGTACATATCGCAAGAATAAGAGAAAAAATTGAGGTTCATCCTGAAGGACGTCAATATATTGAAACCGTATGGGGAGCAGGATATAGATTTAAAATATAAAATTAATTCAGGCAGTCCTCTTACCGACTNCCTGAGTTTAAAACCTTCATGGAAAGATAAGGATATTATTGGGAGATGTTTATTCTTTCACCGTTAATTATTATACCTTGTACATTTTCAATTTCAATTATATGTCCTCTAAAAATAAGAGTAGATTCATTTTCGTAAGTATGNATGGAGGATTGGTTCAATTCAATGATAGTCCCGTCACTATACTCAACATAAACCATATCACTATGATTATAATCAGCCGACATATTTTGGGGTAAATGAACAGTGATGCCAATGGGTGACAATGAAACCATATCTATTCTTAATTTATCGCCGTTTATAGGAATCTCTTTGTCAACATGAAATTCGGTTGTGACCTTTTCCGGAATCATGAATGAAAACTCCCAATTGCCTTCTGTAATCTTCGGTGATTTCATATAGTCAATGGTAATGGATAAATCATTTAACTGTTCCGGATTTGTTATACTGTCATAAATAAGTTCACTGTATTCATCATGGGGTTCTTTGCTGTAGCTTTCGTAGGCATACTTCCTGTCAGCTATAAAGTCAATCCTTGCTGCTGCATCATAAACGATTTCTTTTTCTGAATGTACAAGTTTTGCATGGATGTAGTGACCGTCAATTAAAGCGGTATCATCCAATATAGCTTTCATTTGTATGTGAAATAGTCCATCTACAAAGCCTATATTCGATGTCTTCGGAAGAACCGGTTTTTTCTAAAATATTGCCTACTACAACCCACAAGAGTTTATTGTAATGCTCCATTATGTAATCAAATATATCCATATCTTTTTGTCGTAGCCTTTTTGCAATTTCTTNATCCGTCATTTTTCATCATCTCCTTTTGTTTATATCGTTCATGAATTCTTATACATACATAACGATGGAACTAAAGAAAACACTTAAAAAAGCCGTTAATTATTTTTCTATTCAAATAGATTATGATACAATATGTTTGAATAGAAAAGAGGATAATAAAAATTATATCTGTATCGATCTGTATAGAGAAGTATAGGAGAGATGGAAGTATGAAAGGATTATTGTCGAATAGAAGGGAAGATAGTCACAAGGGTGATTATGGTAGAGTACTAATTATAGGTGGAAGTAGGGGAATGACAGGAGCTCCCTATTTAGCTTCTCAATCCGCTCTTCGAACTGGTTCAGGGTTAGTATATACGATGGTTCCACAATCTTTAGAAACTATTATGTGTATTAAACTGATAGAAGCCATAGTAAAACCTATAGAGGATAAAGGAAAAGGTCATTTTATTAGCGAATCTTTAAATACTATCGTAAAAGAGATAGAAAATATGGATGCATTAGCTATAGGACCTGGCATGGGAGTAGATACGGAACGAATAGAGTTAATAGGTGAAGTAATAAAATCTTCAGAAGTACCTATGGTTATAGATGCGGATGGTATTAATTGTATATCCTATAATGTTGCTATGTTATTGAAAAAAAAACGTTCAATTATTATTACTCCTCATCCAGGGGAAATGGGACGATTGATGAAAAAAAACATTCATGAAATCCAAGAGAATAGAGAATACTATGCTAGATATGCGGCTGAAAAATATAATATATTTGTCGTGTTAAAAGGTCATAAGACGATCGTAGCATCCCCGCAGGGTCAATTGTATATAAATAATACTGGTAATCCTGGTATGGCTACTGCTGGAAGTGGAGATGTTCTTACAGGAATTATTACCAGCCTTTTAGGACAAGGAGTAAATCCTTTTGAAGCAGCAAAACTAGGAGTATATCTTCATGGAATGGCTGGAGATTTAAGCCGTGATAAAAAAGGAGAATATGGTATTATAGCGACAGATATTGTAAAAAATATTCCTTATAGTATTAAAATATTAATGAAGAAAGAAAATTTGTGTTGATATAGAGAAAAAAATCAAATTTTTAAAGCAGATGGCAGCTTGCAACCCCATTTGCTTTTTTAGTTTTTCGAAAGGTGTATTATTTTAAAGATAAGTAAAATATTTAAAAAATAAAGAAAACAAGTAGTCACAACAATAACATTGCGAGAATGTATAAAGGGTGCTATTATATAAGATACTTATTTTAAAACAAATAGAATTTTTTAAAATAGAAAGGATGGTTCTCTTGGTAGATACAGGAGAAACAGAATCAGTGGAGATAGAGAAGAGGGCTTTTAAGTTATTAGAAGAAAAAGATGCAGATATGCGTACAAGAAAATATAATGGGCCTTTTTTGTTGGGGTTAACAATCTTTTTAGTTGCTTGGACTATTTTTCAACTATATTTTAATACTATCGGCGTGATAGATGCTATTACTTTACGAGCATATCATTCTATGTTTTTGCTTTTATTTACCTTTTTACTTTATCCAACATATAAAAAAGAAAAAAAGATTAGAAAAGCTCCGCCTATCCACGATATGATTTTATTTTCATTAACAATAGTTGTTTTTATGTATATGATTCTAAACTATCAAAGAATTGCAATGACAGGTGGACTTTTAAACAAAATAGATGTAATAATAGCCGGAATAGGTATTCTTCTCGTTTTAGAAGCAGGAAGAAGGGCTAGTGGAAATTTGGTTATTTTGGCAATTGTGTTTTTGTTATTTAACTTTTGGGGTAAATATATTTCTGGAACTTTAGGACATTCAGGATTTTCTATAAAAAGAGTACTTAGTCATATGTTTTGGGGAAGTCAAGGTATTTTCGGAATAGGCATTGGAGTAAGTGCTACGTATATTTTCCTTTTTGTTCTTTTTGGTAGTTTCTTAAAACATAGTGGATTTAGTCAATGTATCAATGATATTGCATTGACTTTAGTAGGTCGTTCTCCTGGAGGACCTGCAAAGGTAGCAGTATTAGCTAGTGCATTATTAGGCATGATGAATGGAAGTGCTATTGCTAATGTAGCTACTACGGGAACTATTACTATTCCTTTGATGAAAAGAACGGGATATAAGGCAGAGTTTGCAGGAGCTGTAGAAGCTGTAGCTTCTACAGGAGGTCAATTTGCACCTCCTATTATGGGAGCAGTCGGATTTGTGATGGCTGAGTTTTTAGGTTTAGATTATGTACAAGTGATGATAGCAGCTTTTTTGCCTGCCTTTTTATATTATTTAGGAATTCTTGTATCTGTGCATTTGGAAGCAAAAAAATTAGGATTAAAAGGACTTTCAAAAGAAAATATACCGAATGCTGTAAAAATAATGAAAGAACGGGGACATCTCATTATTCCTTTAATGGTATTAATTGGAATGCTGTTACTAGGTTATACTCCCTTGTTTTCGGCTGCAATTGCTATAGTTTCCACAATTGTGGCTTCTTGGATTCGTAAAGAAACAAGAATGAATTTTAATACCATTATTATAGCAACAGTAGAAGGGGCAAAAGGAGCTATCGGGGTAGGAGTATCTTGCATACTGATTGGTTTAATTATTGGTACAGTATCTTTAACGGGTTTAGGACTTAACTTTGGTTATTTAATTTTAAAAATAGTAGGAGAAGGGCAGCTTTTCTTAGGTGGCTTGATGGTCATGATTATGAGTATTATTCTAGGAATGGGTGTACCAGGTGTAGCAGCTTATGTAATTGTAGCTGCAGTAGCAGTACCTGTTTTAATAAAAGTCGGAGCTACCCCTATAGCAGCTCATATGTTTTGTCTTATTTATGCCTGCTTATCGAATATTACTCCACCTGTAGCTATGAGTTCTTATGTAGCGGCAGGCATAGCCAAATCGAATCAAACCAAAACTTCATTGATTGCTGTAAAATTAGGGATAACAGGATTTATTCTTCCTTTTTTCTTCTTAAATAATCCTATCTTACTTTTAGGAAGTATAGAGAATGTACCTTTTTTATTAATACTTCGAGCATTGATTACGGCTTCTATGGGAGTAATAAGTTTATCTGCTGGATTAGAAGGAATATTAATAAAAAAATGTTCTATAATCACCAGAATAACGTTAATTATTATAGGATTTTTAACTATTGATCCAAAATGGCAAACGGATATTTTAGGTATTATATTATTAGCTTTGATTATCATTTTTCAAAAAAAGAAAGGGCAAGAAATAGAATAAATTGCTAAAAGTGATACTATAAAATAAANTATCATTTTCGTGAGTTGATTTTATAATTCAAAATAATACTATTTAATAGGACTTGATAAAATTATTATACTATCTCTATATAACAGTTCTAATAAATATAAAAATTACTCAACAAAAAATTTGTTTTACGAACAGAATAAAAATAGATATATAGACATAGAAGGGAAGTTATAAAAATGAAAAAAATATGGTTACCAATGATAATTATGATGATGATAGCAACAGGATGTGTAAATAAAGCAGATAATAATATAAATACAAAAAAGGAAATGGTAACGATTAATATTCCGACAGCAGCAACAACAGGTACTCTTTATCCTTTAGGTTCGGCTATAGCTAATTTATGGAATAGCGAATTAGATTATGTAAAAGCCAATGCTCAAGCTTCTAATGGTGGTATTGAAAATTTAAACTTATTGCAAAGTGGAGAAGCTCAAGTTAGTATGGCAGTAACGAGTATTATGTATGAATCATTTAAAGGAGAAGGAATATTTGAAGGAAAATCGAATGATAAATTAAGAGTGATTGCAGGTTTATATTATAATCCCAATCAAGTTGTAGTACGAAGAGAGTCTGGTATTGATAGCCTACAAGACATTGCTGGAAAGAGTTTTGCTTCGGGAGCACCTGGAAGTACAACGGAGGTAGAAACCAAACTACATTTACAAGAGGCTGGAATTGATTATCCAGATGGCTTAAAAACACAATTTGTTGGTTTTACGGAATCAATTGATTTGATGAGAAATAAACAATTAGATGGGGCTTGGATCATGGCGGGATTGCCAACGGCAGCAGTAACAGAAATTACAACGACTGCCAGTGGAAAACTTATTTCTATCGAAGAGGATGTTATTAGAGGATTACAAAAAAAATATCCTTGGTATGCAAGGGTTATTATTCCAGCGGGTACATATGAAGGACAAGATCAAGATATTACTACGACAGCGATTAAAATGGCATTATTTACTACAGATGATCTCTCGGAAGAGGTAGTATATGATTTAACAAAAACTTTTTGGGAAAATATTGAAACCTTACAAACATCTAATCATGCCCTAAAAGGAATAAAAATAGAAGAGGCTATTTCAGATCTAGCAGGACTTCCATTGCATCAAGGAGCTATTCAATATTATAAAGAAAAAGGGATTTTAGAATAAGGAATAGACGTTGGATAACAATGTGTATATTCGTTTTCATTATTTTTAGTTATCATGTAGTCATAATCAAATAAAAAATAAGTATTAGAAAATGGAGGAATTATATTGGATCATGAAAGATTACTTAAACAAATAGAGTTTATAAAAGAAATTGATAAGGCAAAACAAATATTTAGGCAAAACGTGGTAATAGGAACAACTAGAAATGAAAATGATGCAGAACATTCTTGGCATTTAGCGGTTATGGCTCTGCTACTTTCTGAGTATTCTACAACAAAAAATATGGATATATTAAAGATCGTAAAAATGGTTTTGATTCATGATTTAGTAGAGATTTATGCAGGGGATACTTTTTGTTATGATGAAAAGGCTAATGAAGACAAAGCAGATCGTGAAAATAAAGCGGCACAAAAGTTATTTGCTATTTTACCGGAGGATCAAACAAAAGAAATGTGGGGATTGTGGCAAGAGTTTGAAGAAGGAAAAACACCAGAAGCAAAATTTGCAACTTGTTTAGATCGATTACAACCAATTATTTTGAATTATAATACCAAAGGATATACATGGCAAAGACCTGAGGTAAATAGTGCAAAGGTACTGAAACGCAATAAGCCATTAAAAGAAAATACCCCTTTACTTTGGGAATATGTCAATGAAGTAATAGAAGATTCTATTCAAAAGGGTTATTTAAAGCAATGAATGATTACTCAAATAGGATAATAATCGCCCATCAAAGTAGGATTCATCTTTTGATGGGCGGTTTTTAATTTTTGTCCTTCACATAGGTTCATTTAAACAAAATATTAGAGTTCTTTGATTATAATATCATAAAGTAATAGACATCGTTTTTTCTAATATAACTATAACTCTATAGTATTAAAATTTCTTCTATTTGATGTAGTTCATCTTGTGAAAATGTTAGATTTTGTATTGCTTGTACATTTTCTATAATTTGTGAGGCTTTACTAGCACCGATGAGAGCAGAAGTAATTTTATTGTCGCGAAGGACCCAAGCTAAAGCCATTTGAGCCATACTTTGTCCTCTTTTCACTGCAATTTTATTTAGTTTTTGTACTTTTGCAATAATTTCTGGTGTTACATCATTCGACTTTAAATATCCTGTGGGTATTTTAGCGCGAGAATTAACAGGGATTCCTTTTAAATATTTATTAGTTAGTAGGCCTTGTGCTAAGGGACAAAAAGCAATACTTCCAACGCCATTTTCATTCAATACATCTTGTAGTTCATCTTCTACCCATCGATGGAGCATGGAATATTTAGGTTGATGGATAAGTAGGGGAGTTCCTAAGTCATTTAATATCCGGATAGCTTCTTTTGTTTGATCCGCACTATAGTTAGAAATACCAACATATAACGCTTTTCCTTGTCGGACAGCGGAATCCAGTGCCATCATCGTTTCTTCCATAGGAGTATTTGGATCAGGTCTATGAGAATAAAAAATATCAACATAATCCAATCCCATTCGTTGTAAACTTTGATCAAGACTAGAAAGTAAGTATTTTCTACTTCCACCATCACCGTAAGGACCAGGCCACATCGTATATCCGGCTTTTGTAGATATAATGAGTTCATCACGATAACCAGCTAATTCAGTTTTTAATATTTTCCCAAAATTCTCTTCCGCAGATCCTGGTACAGGACCATAATTATTTGCTAAATCAAAGTGTGTGATACCATGATTAAAGGCAGTTTTAATCATATCTACCATAGTATCATAGATATTGACACTACCAAAATTATGCCATAAGCCTAAAGAAATAGCAGGTAATTTTAAACCACTTTTGCCACAGTTCTTATAGATCATATTTTCATAACGCTCTTGTTTTGGGAATCCCATGTAATCACCTCATGATTTTATTTATTATATATGTATTGTAATTCTTTTCTTTATATATTGCAAATTGAAGGTTTTATAAAAGAAAGTTCATATAGTTTAATTTATCTTGTAACGAATTTTTATTCATGATACACTGAAACAAAGAATAATCATCGAATTGTATTTTGAAATAGAAAGGATGTAAAATATGGAGTTTAGACCTCAAAAAATAAAGAATCTAGAGATCAAAAATCCAATTGTATTACCCTCGATGGTCTGTTTTTCATTTGCTAATAAAAATGGTTTTGTTTCTTCTAAAAATATAGAGCATTATGCTTCTATCGCTAAGGGTGGAGTTGGTCTTATTATTGTAGAAGCTACTTGTGTTACCAAAGAGGGTCGTTTATCTTTAGATCAATTAGGAATCTGGTCGGATGAATATATTGAAGGATTAAGTAAGATTGCACAAGTTTGTCATGAGCAGGGAGCTAAAGTTTTAATACAGCTTCACCATGCTGGACTTCGAACACCAAAAAACGTCAGTCAGGATCCTATTACGTCTTCTTATTATCAAAAGGGAGATTTAGTGGCTAGGGAAATGTCTATTACTGAAATTCAAAAAATACAAAATGATTTTATACAAGCGGCTATTCGAGCTGAAAAAGCAGGATTTGACGGTATTGAACTTCATGGAGCACATTCTTATTTAATGACACAGTTTTTTTCATTAAAAGTTAATAAACGTACAGATAATTACGGTGGAACTTTAGAAAATCGATTACGTTTTACTACAGAAATTTATCAAAGTATTAAAGAAAAAGTAGGGAATCATTTTATTGTAGGAATACGAATGGGATGTAATGAGAATGATTTAAAAACGAGTATTAAGATGGCTCAAAAATTTGAAGAACTAGGAATGGATTTTCTCCATGTTTCTACAGGATTTGATAATACTCCTATCAGAGAGGAAGTTCCAGAGAAATTTCCTTGTAATTGGATTGTTTATGGAGCAACAAAAATAAAGGAACAAGTAAATATTCCAGTCATTGCAGTGAATGCGATTAAGACAAAAGAACAAATAGCATATTTATTAGATCATCAGCTAGTAGACTTCGTGGCTGTTGGTAGGGGTCAGTTGGCAGATCATCATTTTGTTAACCATATGAAAAAAGATAAAGCAATCGTTCATTGTTTAGGATGTAAACCATGTCGATGGTTTTTTAATGGAGATCAGTGTCCAAGACATAGAATAAAAAAATAGAAAGAAAAAAGTTTGATTAGAAGTTATAAAAAGATCTATTTGAAGGATAAAATTTATAAAAAATTTGAATAGCTAGAAAACATATTAAAACAAATTACGTATATAGAATAGAGTATAATTGGCTTTGATTTTAACAGATATAAAGGAGGGCTTAATATGGGTATTTTAGCACGTTTTAAAGATATTATGTCTAGTAATATGAATGCATTATTAGATAAAGCAGAAAATCCAGAAAAAATGATTGATCAATATTTACGAAATTTAAACAGTGATCTAGGAAAAGTAAAATCAGAAACAGCTTCTATGATGGCAGAAGAACAAAGGGCAAAGAGAGTTTTAGATGATTGCTTAACAGAGATTACCAAAATGCAAAATTATGCGATTAAAGCATTAGAAATGGGAAATGAAGAAGANGCAAGAAAGTTCTTAGAAAGAAAGGCGAATTTAGCNAATAAAGAAANAGAATTACAAGAAGCTTATCAATTGGCGGTTTCTAATTCGAATCAGATGAAAAAAATGCATGATAAATTGGTTTCCGATATTCAAGAGCTAGAAGCACGTAAAGATATGTTAAAAGGAAAAATGGCAGTAGCTAGAACTCAAGAAAAAATAAATAAAATAGGTTCATCTGTTCATCATGCAAATACATCCATATCTGCTTTTGATCGTATGGAAGAGAAGATAAATAAAGCGTTGGACGAAGCCAATGCAATGGCAAAGTTAAATGCAGATTCTAAAGAGGATATGAAAGATTTAACAGCNAAGTATGATAATAAAGTTGAAACAGATGTTGATGCAGAATTAGAAGCTTTGAAGGCTAGATTNAATAAGTAATTATAATAAGTATGATAAGCTGTAGCTTGAGCTACAGCTTTATAATATTTTTAATAAGTATAATAGAAAGGTGATACAATACTATGGTTCTACATTATAAATGTCCTAATTGTGGCGATGATATGGTTTTTGATAGTAGATCCGGTAAATTGGCATGTCATAGTTGTGGGCAAAAAGAAAATATAGAAGATTTTCCAAATGAATGGATTACAGCTCATTTTTCAGATAAAGAAGTTCAGGAATATCATTGCAAAAATTGTGGAGCCATTCTTTTAACAGACCAAGATACTACAGCTACTGTTTGTAGTTTTTGTGGAGCAGGTGTGGTACTTTTAGATCGACTATCAGGAGATTTAGCACCTGTAAAAGTNATTCCTTTTACTATTAGTAAAGAAGAGGCTATGCAAGCTTTTAAATCTTGGTGTAAAGGAGGAATTTTAACACCGAAAGGATTTATGAACGCAGATAGAATTAAAAATATTACAGGTATGTATGTTCCTTTTTGGCTTTATGATATGAAGAGTAAAGCAGAGGTCAATGCTACTGGTACAAAAGTTAGNACATATACAAGAGGAGATTATATTTATACAGAAACTAAATATTATGATATTTATCGAGAAATGAATCTTGAATATATGAAGGTACCTGTTGATGCGTCAGAAAAAATGAATGATGAACTTATGGATAAGTTAGAACCCTATGATTATACACAATTAAAAGATTTTAATACACCTTATTTAACAGGCTATATTGCAGAAAAATACAATTTTACAGATAAAGATCTTTTATCACGGATTAAGTCTCGTATTGAACAGTATGTAGNTGCTTATATTCGATCTACTATCTTAGGATATACCTCTATTCAATATAAAAATAAACGCATCGATATAGAACAAAAAAATGCTTCTTATACGTTATTACCTGTTTGGATGGTTTATTATGATTATCAACAGTCAGAGCATACTTTTGCTATGAATGGGCAAACAGGAAAAATTGTTGGGAAACCTCCTATTAGTGGTAAAAAAGTAGCTGCTTGGTTTAGTGGAATTGCAGGTACTACCTTTCTTTTATTAAAAATTATTACATGGATAATAGGNGGTGGTTTTTAATGAAGAAAGTGATACCTGTGCTTATCTTTATACTTTTGGTTTTTACATGTATACCTTATACAAAAATATTTGCTTCTGATCATAAACAAAGAATCTATGATTTTGCTGCATTGTTAACAGAAGAAGAAATACAAGAATTAGAAGCTTTATCAAATAAATATAGTGCTAAGAGAAATACAGATATTATTATTTTAACTACCAAGAATACAGAGGGTAGAGATGTTGTAGAATACATGGAAGATTTTTATGATAAACAAGCTTTGGGTTATGATCAACCTTATGGAAATACAGCTATTTTAACTCTTGATATGGAACATAGAGAAGTATATGTAGCAGGTTTTTATCGTGCAGAAAAATATTTAGATAATGATCGATGTGAACAAATTCGGATAAAAATTACACCCGATTTATCTAGTGGAAATTATAGTAAGGCTTTTTATTCATTTATAAAAATTTCTTATCGATATATGGGAATTAGGCCTGGAATGAATCCTGATAATCCATTTTTTCATTGGATGTTTCAACTTTTTATTTCGATTTTAATAGCAGGTGTAAGTGTAGGTATTATGACTTACAATACGGGTGGTAAAATGACGGTTAATGCAAACACTTACCTAAATCCTAAAAAATCTAAGATCATTCAAAGTTGGGATCATTATATACGCTCTTCTGTTACAAGACATAGAAAGCCTTCTAATAATACTAGTTCAAGTGGTGGTATAGGAGGAGGCGGAGGTGGTATATCATCAGGTGGACACTCCCATAGTGGTAGCCGGGGAAGTTTTTGATTATATAATTTATTCACTAAGTAGAAAGGAATGATTGATTATGGCATTTTTTAAAGGACAATGGGCTAATGTAGTAGAGTGGGAAGAATTTAGAGAAGATATGATTTTTTGGAAATGGAGCAATCGAGAAATTAAAAAAGGAAGTAAGTTAATGATTCGTCCAGGTCAAGATGCAGTTTTTTTATATAATGGTAAAATAGAAGGGATTTTTCAAGAAGAAGGAGAATATGATATTGAATCTCAAATTATNCCTTTTTTATCTACATTAAAAGGTTTTAAGTTTGGATTTAATAGTGGNATGCGTGCAGAAGTATTGTTTGTAAATACGAAAGAATTTGTAGTAAAATGGGGTACCAAAAATGCTATTCATATTCCGACACCTCAACTGCCAGGAGGACTCCCTATTCGTGCAAATGGTACTTTTACTTTTAAGGTCCATGACTATATTTCATTAATTGATAAAATGGCAGGAGTGAGGGATTATTACCTGGTAGAAGATGTAAAATTAAGAATTACTTCTATTTTAGATCAACTTTTAATGAAATGGATTTCTAAAGAGGGTAAGGATATGTTTAACCTTCAAGCAAATGCTTTTGATATTGCAAGTGGAATTCGAGAAGATTTAGATATGGCTATTATAAATAATGGAATGACAATTACTGATTTTAATGTAATGAGTTTTAATTATCCAGAGGAAGTACAAAAAATGATTACAAAAGTAGCTTCTCATGGTATGGTAGGAGATTTAAATAAATATCAACAAATTTCCATGGTGGACGGCATTGCTTCTGGTAAAGTAAAAGGAGGAGGAGCTGCATCAGATATGGCAGGTATGATGATGGGGATGAATATGGCCAATCAAATGATGCAAAATATGAACCAAAAACAAAATAAAGTACAACAACCGAGCGATTCATCTTCTTCAAGTTCAGGTATACCTAATTTTTGCCCGAATTGTGGGCAAAAGATAGAAAAAGCTAACTTTTGTTCTAACTGTGGACAAAAATTAATTTAAAAGTTAAAATTATGAATTTTCACCCTTTTCTATTCAATAAATTAATGATATAATAATATTGTTCATTGTTGAATACAAGTAAGAATAGGGGGGAAGATCATAATGCCATTAAACAAACTTAAAAATTTAGCTGGAAATATTACTAAACGAGTAGATATTGATAAGATCAACTTAGATGACATTTTGACCGATTCTTTCATACAAAACAACACAAAATTGAAGACTGTACAAGAATTTATTGACAAAAGTGGTTTTGATATTGTAAGTCTGATTGATTTTCGAAAGATCCCCATGGATGCATTAAATGATTANGTAAAGAGTATTAGNGAATTTAGATCATGGAAAGACATGTTAAAAAATGCAGCTAAAGATATCCTATAATAATTATTACAATTGAATTATATGTTTTGCAACAAAAGGCTTTTAGTCAATCGTTACAATTAGATCTTTATGATCTTGCTTTACTCTTGACTAGGAGCTTTTTTATTCTTGTTTTTAAAAAGTTATATCCATGTATATGGAATAAATATATTTTTAGTTTTAGTAAATTAGTTTGATTCATTTTTTTAGGATGAGGAAAATAATAGGATAAGGAAAATAATATAAAGGAAATATAAAAATTTAATATAGTTATTTATAGATTGTTTAATATTTTTTAAAATGATATACTATAAGTAAAAAAATAGAAGAAAACAGGGAATATATTGTATGTATTTTTATAATATGGAGATAGATGAATGAAAAAAAATATAATGCTTTTCATCGGCATGATTAGTATCATAATCATAGTGATAGTATGGAGACAATCAAAAAGATATAAACATATGGAATATTATATACAAGAACAAAAGTATGATGTATACTTTAATTCAAAAGAGATTATTTTTAATAATGGAAGACAGTCATATTCGATTATTCCTTCTAAAAATCATCAATATATTGATATGGCTATGGGAGATCTTCATTCAGATGGACAAATGAATCTTTTAATATTAGAGGGAAAAAAACCACCGTATGGCGAAGAACTTATTATTTATGATTGGATTGAGAATGCTAATGAATTACAAATTCAAGAAAAATATAGAAATCGTATAGATACTATTCATCCTTGGAAGATAGAAACNTGTGATATTGATGGGGATGGTGAATTAGAAATTTTTATTGCAGTAAATAAATCAACCTATTATTATCCTAAAAAGGAGAATAGACCATTCTTTTTTAACTTTAAAGATGATATACTAGTAAAAAAATGGACAGGCTCTAGAATAAGGGCTCCTTTTATTGATGTATGTTTTACAGATTTAAATGGAAATGGCCAAGATGATTGGATTGTAATCGAAGAAAGTGAAAAAGGAGGAATGGTAGTAGCTACCTATTATTGGTTTGGATTTGGATTTATTTTACAGGCAGAAAGTGAAATCTATGAAGCTATTGACTCAATGAGAGTAAAACAAATGGGTGAAAATAAAGTTATAGAGTTAAATATTCGAGAAAATGGAAAAGTACATACTGTTCTTTTAAAACCTTCATGTTATAAAACAAAAAATGATATTTATCAATTAAAGGAAGGGAGTTAGTAAAATGAGAACGTGGCAAAAAGCTTTATGTATATTCTTGTGTATACCTATGTTACTAATAGGATGCACAGGAAATGTTAAGCGGAATACAACAAGAAATTTTCAAAATAAAAAACAAGATACAACGATTAGTACACGGGATACAAGAATAGAGAATGAAACAGTGGTGGTTTGGAAAAATGCATCCGATTATTCAAATGAAGAAATTCCTTTTTCACCTACTTCTTATCATCCTATAGTTCCTTTTTATAATGTGTCAACTTCACTTAATAATATTGAAAATTCATATCGTTTTCAAAGACTTTCAATGGAACAAATGGATAAAATTATTAAAAATGGATTTGTTGTTTTGGATCCCAATCCTAAATATGCTCATAATTATATGAAAATGTATACTATTTATGAAGATAATACATATGAAAATATTCCTAGTTTTATTACTGTGGATATGGCTCTTCATTTGTACCATAAATTTTTTGATGAAACACTGAAGTTGGTAGAAAAGCAAGAGTTATTTGAAGCATTAAAGCAATTGACAGATAATATGTTGCAAAAAACAATATCGTTGTATGCAACGGTTAAAAATTCATTAGTGAAACAAGATGTTGCAACAATTATGATTTATTTTTCCGTAGCAAATAAATTAATTAACGGTTCTTATGGGGATATTCCAGAAGATTTTTTAATGGTTGCAGAAAAAGAAATTCAAGAAATTGAAAATGCAAAGGGATATAGAAAATCTCCACTTTTTGGTTTCGATATAAATTATGAACAATTTAACGTTCGAGGTCATTATGTAGGAGATGATGTACTTGAACCTTATTTTAAAACAATGATGTGGTATGGACTAATTGGTTATCCTTTTTATCAGGAAAAAGAGGATGAAAAATATTTAGATTATGATTCTATTATCAAAAGTCTACTTATTACCTATATTGCTTTTCAAGAAAGAAATGGAATGGATGATATTGCCCTTTGGGATAAAATTTACTCTCCAACTGATTTTTTTGTAGGACAATCGGATGATATTCATATTTTTGATTTAAAAGATTTAATTTTAACGGTATATGGTGAAGAAGTAGTCCCAGAAGATTTTAGAGATAAAAAATACTATACTCAATTAGAAAAAGAAGTGGATAAGTTGCGCGAACCTCAAATTCAACATCGTTTGATAACAGGAGCAGTCAATGTATCGACAGAAAAACAATTTCGATTTATGGGACAGCGTTATACGCTAGATGGAAATATTATGCAAGAATTAATGTTTCCTATTATCAGACCTGTTCCAACTGGTTTAGATGTGTCAGCTGCTTTTGGAAATAATAAAGCAGAAGAACTTGTCAAAAAATTTTATTTACAAGATTTAAATCCAGAAGAATATGAGAATGAGTTACAAAAAATGAAGAATAAAGTTAATTCTTTATCATTAAAAGATTGGNAATCTAATTTATATAATGGTTGGTTATGGGTACTAAAATCAGTATGGACTCCTATAAAAAACACAGAAGGATTTCCTTTTTTTATGAAAAATCAAGCTTGGGAAAATAAAAATATTCAAACAGGCTTAGGAAGTTATGCAGAATTGAAACATGATACTGTTCTTTATGCTAAACAACCGGTGGCAGAAATGGGTGGTGGTGAAGAATTAGAAGAACCTTATCCTAATTATGTAGAGCCAGCTGTAGAAGTATACGATAAGTTACTATGGTTAGTAAAATATTCTAAAGTAAATTTACAAAAAAGAGAGTTACTATCAGAACGAGGTTTATATGCTTTAGAAAAATTAGAAGAAATTTATACATTATTTAGAGATTGTTCTGTGAAACAATTAGAAAATATACCTATTTCCGAAGAAGAAAATAAAGCATTAAAGTATATTGGAGGAGCTATGGAGTCTATTGAACTTACTTTAGCAGAGGAATATAATCAGGCTATTTCTTCAGCTATTATTTCGGATGTAGCTGGATTTACAGATACAGAAATGTTTTTAGAAATAGGAACAGGATTTCCTAATGAAATTTTAGTTGCGATCTGTAATGAAGGAAAAGTGTATTTAGCTCGAGGAGCTGTTTATAGTTATTATGAATTTTTAAGCGATACTCCTTTAACCAATCAACAATGGCATGAGATACTTGGTATTGAGAAGGTTGAAAGTGGGGAGTGGCAATATGAACAA
>JGI24708J26588_10001588_pt1 | contig 17924 bp, 23 predicted proteins | sample BioPla1DNA2_FD_26588 | JGI IMG/M metagenome (IMG submission 26588) | reverse complement strand
GTAAATATAAAGTCTGTACTACCACTACTAAAGTCATTGTAATCATATTCACCGAATTCATCTTCACCAGATAAGTCCTCGTTTACATCATCGAAGTATAATTCTTTATCTAGGTTGATATCGCTAATATTGTTCCTAATAGCTACTAGCCTCACCTTGATTTTCACTATGTTTCCTCCTTTATTTTATACATTTCCTTACCTTTTCTTTAATGTAATTCATAGCATCTGTTGCGTTTGCTTTGTTTTGTCCTATCAATATTCTTACTTCGTCCAGTGCTTTCCATATCTCATGCTTAATATCTTCTGGTATTGTATTATCTATTTGTAATTGGTCCTCTAATGTATCAGTGTACCTTGATAATCTCATGACCTCTACAACTGTTGACCTGTAGTCTATAGCTTTCCCATTAGATGTAACTACAACTTGAGTATTTTCCTTACCTTTAATAAAGTAGTCGTATAAGAATACTACGCTTTCCTCAAATGACGGTAGTGTACCATTCTCTTTTTCCATAAATCTTCTGTGAAGTTCTATAACGTCTCCACCAGCTGTGCANCCAAAACAATAAAATGTATTAGTTTCTTCATANTAACGCATTGAAGGAGTNTCCTCATCGTGTAATGGACAACAAGCTACAGGTCTTACATCAAAATCTACTGGGTAATTAGAATAATAATCCGCTATACGAGGAACNATAATGTTATAGAAGTACATTGGAACTGTTACCTTCTGTTTTATTTCAGCANTTCTTGAATTACTTGACATANAATTCCTCCTTAAATGTATTTCATTTCCATTCTATGTTTTTTATACATAGTTTCAATATCATCTTGTGTTANTACATGGGTAAACTCATATACTGAGAATGCTTGGAACCTAATAAACTCTGAATTTTCATCAAAACTTACAATGCCTATTACAGAGGCTTGATCGTCTGTATTAAATTTAAGGGAGGCTATCCACCTAAAGTTTTTGTATTCCCCATTTGATTTAAAGGCTGAACTCAATACTATATGCACATTAGTTATTAATCGTTTAAATACATCATTAGGGATTGATATAACATCTAAGTATTGTATATTTTCTATTACATACTTGTATATATTATATTTATTCTCCCTATCTTCGTGTAATTTCTTAATTTTATCTGTACTATCATCATCTATGGACGCTATACTCTGAAGTGTCTTTTGTCCTATATCTTTATTTAACTGTACATCTAAATCTTTTTCTTTTTTCTCTTTTACCTCATCGATTATTTCCTTAGTATCTATGTCTAAATCCTTTTCCTTGAGAGTTTTTTCTATAGATACATTAGCGTCTACTTCCATATCATCCGTTTTTATTTCAGTTAATTGATATGGTCCATCCAATTTATCGTATTTTTCTATATTTATTGTTTCATCCTCATTAACCCATAAGTTTATAATTTTACCAATGTCTATAAGTTTATATAAGTTATCTAGACTAATGACCTGTATTTTCCCAAGTACACTAATTAACTTAGCTGCATCATTGTTTAAGGATATAATTGACCAATATTTTCCCTCGTTAATTTTATGATATGCTACTAGTTGACCTTTAAATTCTTTGATATCCCTATCAATAATTATAGTATTTCCTTTGCCTATGATGTACCCAGGTATATCATCTAATGCCTTCTTATTTGATGGGTGTGCTAGAAAATATGTCGGTATGTATCTTTTGGAGTTACTTACTGTGTCGTATAGTACAATATGCTCTCCATCGACATTTGTACCCACATATTCATTAGTACCAAAAATTTTATTAGTGCTCTTAGTAACTTTACATCTTCCCAATACTATAAAAGCCACGACTTTACCTCCTAACAATTTAAAGTTTACCTAAAATATATTAAGGATAAAAATAGTGCACTATTTGTTATGCTTAATAGTGCACTATCTTTTATAGCTAATTAAATTGTTAGTCCTATATTCTCAACAGAAGGTAATTTAGATAAATCACACCCAACACCCCTTAGTAGCATCCTGTTATTTGACATTTGTACACGTGCATTCTTTATCTTTTTGTCTCTTGCTAATTGTAATACAGCCTTTCTAGGTATATCCTTATAATTTATTTGCCCATTTACATTATAACCTAGNCTATACCCNACTATTTCCTTGCTATCTGTGATTTTTCCCACTATTACCAGTTTNCTATCTTCTTTTTCCCTAACNTTTTTATGCTTAATTGGATTGCCGTTATGGTCAAATTTAGGTAATTTTGATAATTGACAGTTTACCCCTTTTATAATAATCTTGTCCTCATATATCTGCCCAGTGCAATTCACTACCTGCTTATTGATAACCAAATTTTGGAATTGCTCTTTATCGAAATAGAGCTTAGCTCTAGTTTTATTATCCACAGCTATATATCCTATAACCCTTACGCCATTCATACATCTGCCTACAACAGTTAATCCATGCCCATACATAGCATCTCCTCCGTTCTATTAGATATNATTCTTTTTANTGACTGTTTAAACTGCTTTAATTCCTTGTTACTAAATTCAACATNAGTATTGCATACTAATACATTAGCAGCTATTTCTAATAATAAGTCTGAGTCTATTACATCCTCACGATCAACTACTAATTTATCATATCTGTTTATTTGTATTTCAATTGTATCAGAATCTACTAATGACACTCCATCTATACTAGTTAAATTTTTATTTATAAAGTCTATAACTGACTTTATGTCGTCTTTAAAGTTAAATTGCCTGTCAATTAGCTTTAATATGTCTATAGCTATTAATGTAACATTATCACAGTATGGAGGTAGTATTATTAGTTTTGTCCCTCCATTTAATATGTATAATGCCTTATCTACAGCAGTATCAATAGCTATTGTATTTCTCTTAGTATTTACATATAAGTTCTTTTTGTTCAAAACTTGATTTCTTAAATTTATTGTCAAGCTCTCCATCCCCCATCACCTCTGCCATTACTTATTATCAATATTATACTTAATATTAAACTTAATGNTCATATTAATGTAAAGTAAAAATAAAGAGCAATCGTTTAACTGACTGCTCTTTATTCTTAAAGTCCTAACATAATTGATATAAGTAAATTAGCTATGAACCCTGATGTTAATATAAATAAAATAATAGATGCTCCCATAAATATTAACTGAGCTACAGCCCAAGTTTTAAGTGATGGCTTGACATAACTCTTAGTTCCAAACCCTTTCATAATCAAGTATACTATGTTGAAAATAGGAACTAGCATTATTAGATATGCTATAATCCATTCTTTTAATGTAACTTCTGTACCACCGGGTGTTGATTTAAATCCAGCAAAGTTATCCACACCATTTTCATCTTGATCTATTTCAATGCCTCCATCAAAATTCTGACTCCTCTGCTTTTTTAACCTAGGTTTCTTAGGTTGTTTAGCCTGTTTATTAGGTACTTTAACTGCGTTAGGGTTTCTAAATTTACTTGGTACTTGTTGTTGTATTATATCTTCTTCTATGTTATCCCCATTAAACTCTGAATTACTTATTTGTGTTCTAGTTTGTTTATTATTTCTTTGCCTTCTCCTACTGTCCTTAACGTTTTCAGCTTTTAAATCCCCGCTACCACATCTTGGACAATAAGAATCATCCATGCTTGCTATTTGTCCACATTGATTACATGTTTTCATTGCGTATCCTTCCTTTCTTTAGATTACTTATAAATTTTAATATTTCAGCCACAGATAATTCAACTGGTCTAGTGCCATCTACAATCAAGTCAACTGTATTTTCTATACTTTTAAATAGCACATTGTCCTCTTTTTCTCGTTTTTCTATTTCCTTAATATCCTTATCAGTGGGTTTGTCTAATCTTTTTAATGCTCTCTTCTTGGTTTCCTCAGTATTAACATTTACATAGACCCCTACTACCTGTCTACCGTATATTTTTCTGATTTGATTGTACCCATCTGGTTCTACCACTATTACGTTGTTCAATGACCCAACTGGTCTAGGTGATCCATATTGATTTCCACTGTATGATGCGTGTTCCATTAATATATCTTTATCAATCAATTGCTTAAATTGACTGTCATTTACAAAGTGATAGTGTACTCCATTTTCCTCCCCAGGTCTAGGTTGTCTTGTTGTATATGATATAATTCTATTATATCCAAGTTTCTCTAATTTTCGTTCGATTTCGCTCTTTCCTGAGCCGCTTTTCCCTATCAAGCATACAAGTATCATTTATATTCCTCCGATATGTTTATTATTTCATAGCTTCTTCTCAATTACCTTGTTGTTTTCTAAAGATTTTTGGACGTCAATTAATCGCTGATTGGTAGATCCTATAAACTTTGACTCGAGTGTTCTGTTATTCAACTCGAATCTACCATCTACTAATACGTCTATCAAANGTAACATTTTTGTCATTTCTTTTACCTTCAGTATTTCCTCATATTTAAAGCCAGTATATGCCCATATATTGAAATGCTNAAATTCCTTTTTAACTGCTTNTATTAATTTTATACAAGCNCTGCACTGAAAGAAGGGATCNCCTCCAGATAATGTTATTCCATCTAATAATGGATTCTCCCTTAAATCTGTAAGTATTTCCTCTATTGTAATAGATCTACCAGCATTAAAATCGTGTGTATCTTTATTATGACATCCTAAGCAATTATGTAAACAGCCTTGTGTGAATATTGTGTATCTAATGCCTGTTCCATCTGTTATGCTTTCCTTTTCTATACCTGCTATTCTAATTTCCATTTGTATATTACCTCTCAATCATAGTTTGTGTAGGTATAAATTAATTGTAACCCTTAATTTTTTTATTTATATAAATTATTTAAAACTGCTCTTTTCAAAGTCTTTTTGAATAGTCTTGAAATATATAGAGTATATATCATTATGTATACACAATAAAAAGGAGGATACTTAAGTGTATCCTCCTTGATACTTTACTATTAATTTTAGGCTATTTTATAGTCCAGCCTCTTCAATTAACTTGTTTATTATTAACTAATTCTGCCACGTTTAATTTAACATTATCGTCGTTTATTTGTTTTTGATTACCATTGCTCATTCACTATGTTTATTATTTTATTAAGCTGCTCCGTGCTTTACTCTATCATGCTCCTCAGATTTTTTAGCTGACCCCCAACGGTCCAGTGTACCCGTTAAATAGCCTGTAATCCTCCTAATACGTTCGAATTTTACTCCCTTGCCTCTTACTTTTTCATTAACTGCATTCATAACTTATCCGCCTTTCTCTTTATTTAATATTTACTATAAATAAAATGAATGTATTTTTCATAGATATTTTGTTACTCATAACTAGTAAACCGTTTAATTTTTATTTATTAAGGTTGATTAAAATTATAATTACTAGTAAAATTTTAATTTTAACTAGTTAATCATCATTTACTGGTACGTATACATGCCACTTTGTTTTTCCTTTGAACTTTTCTGAGTTTAATATATCTATCACACTGCTACTCTCATTTTTAGTTGGACAATATACTTTTAATACAAGTGTTTTCTCAACCTCTTGATTGTACGCTACCTCTGTTCTAACTGCTATATTGTTTTCTTTTATTGCATCCGCTAATTTAATTGATATATCGAAGCTGTTCCCAGTTATATCATAGATGTATAATCTATCTTTCTCAGATTTTTTAATTAATCTACCAGGTATGTATGTTCCTATAAGTGTGGCTATACACATAGCTATGATGGATGCGTTACTATTGTTTTGTGTTATTCTTACTATTGCTATTAAATAAAAATAAGTGCTTAATGCTGCGAATACTGCTCCTCTCATGTATCTCTCTTTAGCTAAGTAAACAGTTTTAGCTGTTCCTAGTGCGTTATCCATTAGTTTCAATCCGAAAGCTATTAGTATTTCTATAATCCCATAGTTATAAATAAATTCTTTTAAATGTTCCAATTAATCCACTCCATACGTTTCTTTAGTTAAATAAAATACCCTACCTATTGCAGTAGGTAGGGTATTTGTCCTGCCTTACTTATCTTCAGTTAATGTTAACGAGTTACTTACTCTGTCCATTTCTTCATACTCGTTTCCACAAGTTCCACAGTTATCTGCGTTTCCAGATGTTACATATTTTTTAACCTTGTCCCACATTTCCATTGTCATAGGCTCACCATCTTTACGTCCACACCTCGGGCATTCATCTCCAATTATGCCTACATAACCACAAACAGGGTCTCTATCTACAGGATGATTGATTGCTCCATATCCTACTCCTGCATCGTGCATATATTTTACTACCTTCTCAAATGCATCTAGATTATTTGATGGGTCTCCATCCAATTCTATATAGCATATATGTCCAGCATTCTCAAAGGCGTGATAAGGCGCCTCAATTTGAATTTTCTTGTAAGCTGATATTGGGTGGTATACTGGAACATGTGAACTGTTTGTGTAATAGTCTTTGTCTGTAACTCCAGGTACTATTCCAAATCTTCTCTTGTCTAATCTGACGAATCTCCCAGATAAACCCTCTGCTGGAGTTCCAATTATACCCCAGTTTAATTTTTCTTCTTCTGTCCATTTATCTGTAATCTCACGCATTTTTCCAATTATCTTAAGACCTAATTCTTGAGACTCCTGACTCTCTCCATGATGTTTACCCGTTAATGCTATTAAACACTCAGCTAACCCAATGAATCCTACTGTTAGGCTTCCGTTTTTCAAAATCTCCCTAAGATCGTCATAAGGTCCCAATGAATCACTACCAGTCCATACCCCTTGACCTATAAGGAAAGGGAAGTTGATTGGCTTTTTTCTACACTGAGCCTCAAATCTCTCAAGTATTTGCTTTCTTACAAGCTCCATTCTATCCTCAAGTAATTCAAAGAATATATCTATGTTACCTCTTCCAGCTATTAATCCTAATCTAGGAAGATTGATTGATGTAAAACTTAAGTTTCCTCTACCAGTTACTAGCTCATTTGAAGGATCGTGTGCATTACTTATTACACGAGTTCTACATCCCATGTACGCTATTTCAGATCCAATAACTCCCTCTTTAAGGTACCTTTTGTTAAATTCCACATCTAGGTTTGAAAAGTTAGGAAATAGTCTTTTAGCACTTACCCTACAAGCTAACTTAAATAAATCATAGTTAGGATCTGTTTCTTTATAGTTTATTCCATCTTTCATCTTGAATATTGAAATTGGGAATATAGGTGTTTCACCATGCCCTAGCCCATCTTCAGTTGCTATTAATATATATTTAATGACTGTTCTACCCTCTGTAGTTGTATCAGTACCAAAGTTGATTGAACTAAATGGCACTTGAGCCAGTTTACATAATTATATTATGTGTATTTTATTATCGTACAGGCTTTTTATCCTATACTTCTGGAGGTTATGTATTCCCTCATCATTTATATATGTGCCCTATATAAACTACTACCAGTCATTTCTGGTCCAGTCTAGCATACATTTTTATCATGCCATAATACTTATTATGGTTTAGATAACTAGGACTCGTGCCCACATTATTGCTCTCTTATCGCTCAGTGGGTATGCGTTACGGTCGTCTCCACACTTTCGTGTACCATTGATGATGGTGACCTCGGTATTAGCTTTTAATCTTCTATGCTATTGCTTCTATATATTTTCTTTCCAAGAATACTGTTGCTCCTCCATAGATGTATCTTAGTATTCTTTGTATATCAGTTTTACTAGCATAGTTTATTTTGTAATTATTCTTACCCTTTACCTTAGATACTTTTACTGGATAAGTATCCAGTAAACTTGTAAAATGATCTCTTAACTGCTCACAAGCAAGTTCACTACCGCAGAACCCTATATTTTTTCTAACCCCACCAGCTTTTAATTTTGTATTACATATCCATCCATCTCCATCTATTAATCCCCTAATGTAATGGCTTAATAGATTACTTGGTAATATATCAATTGCCAGTTCCTCGTACCCAGTCTTTCTTGGCATTATATAATACTTCCTAAGTGTATTACATAAATACTCTGAACTCGTCCTGAAGGCTACCCGTTTACCATCAGGTGAATAATAGGTTTTTACAGTGTTTCCTATTTCATTTTCCAGTAGCCTTACTATATAATCGTCCTTTGTACTTATATGAACTTGTAATACTGGTGTCTTTCTCGTGTCATTTATAGTCCCGTCAGCAGTTATAAACCCAAGTAAGTAAGCTTGTATTTCCGAGTTTATATTATCAAAATAATGTTCGTTCACCATTTGTCATACCTCCAACAAATAGCTTAGAAGATTAAAGCCTTCACCGATTTTCCTAGTTCCAATGTCTATTTTTATACAGCCGCACCTAAGGTTTCCCATAGTTCGGGCACTCTGCAAATTGCACTTTGACCCGCTCTGCTGTGTAGTGTATTCATATTATGAATGAACGCTTCCATTGCTTGATGTGTTTCTTCCTCTGTAAACTTTGTAGCTAATTCAATTAAATCGTTTATTTCATCCTCTGTTAGCTTATCTTCCAGCAATGAATGAATAAATTCATATCCTTTATTGTTCATAATTAGTCTATTCTTTGCTCTATAATCTTTTAATTTATCGTATAAATCATCACTATCAAGTAACGGATACTTAATTTGAACGATCTTTCTCAATTGTTTAACGAACGATTTAGCAACGCCAGGAGCTAAATAATGGTCAAATGCAGGTATACTTTGCCCACCATGCATATCATTCTGATTACTTTGGATTGCTATTGCTGCTAAGGCTGCATAAGACCTAATCTCTCCAGGCTCTCTTAGAAATCCGTGACCTGTATTAAACCCACCAGTAAACAGTTTCTCCAAATCCAACTGTACGCATGTAGCAGTTAAACTGTAAAAGTCTAAGTCGTGAATGTGTATATCCCCTCTTTTGTGTGCTTCGCTAATATCTGGTGAGATTAAGTGTAATAAGTTAAATTGTTTGGCACCTTCGGAACCGTATCTTAGCATAGTTCCCATAGCACTATCCCCATCTATATTAGCGTTTTCCCTCTTAAGTTCTACGTCCTCTGATTTACCAAATGTAATATCCTCATAAGTCCTCATTAGGGCTGTATTCATATCTCTTACTGAGTTTCTCCTAGATCTAAATAGTATATACTCTTTAGCAGTTTTAGCGTGACCTTGAATCATCAATGCCTTTTCTACTAGGTCTTGTATGATATCAACATCTACTATCTCCTCGTCCAAGGCGTCTAAAGAGTCAAGTACTATATCAGTTACCTCTTCAGCCTCTTCTTCATCGTATTCTGTATACTCACCATTTTCAATGTAACCCTCAAATTCAAGCTCAGCCTCTATCTCAGCCTCTTCTTCCTTTAATCCAGCTTGCATCAACAGTTTTTTCAATTCTATAATTGCCTCAGCTTTTCTTTGGATGTCCTCATCTCTACCTTCAACTGCTAATGCTGCTTTTTTAATAGATTCTAAAATTTTATCAGAGTCAAAATCTACGATTCGTCCATCTCGTTTTCTTACTTCCATACAAAATCCTCCCGTTAGTCTACTATTTTTATATTGTTATTTAATACTGTTTTCTGAGTCAGATTCCAACCTACAGAGCCATTCCTACCTCCGAATAACAGTATAAACCTCCATGTATTTCTATACCACCTTTCTTGATTAATTTATACATTTATATTTTTAAGGTATTTAGTATAGTTATTTTATTTGTATTACTTTACACACAATGCCTATCCTTTTTATTAACTAGGTCACCTACTTTAAAATACTTATAACTAGTTTATATATTTCATCTGCTATATCATTGATTTCTCTAATGCTATCTCCATCATTTCTCAGACAGTCAATCATCTCCCAATGATCTCCTATAGAGTGAAAATACTCAGCTGCTTTGTATACCATTTTCCTACATGTATTTAGATATTCTTTATTAGATTCATGCAGATCTTTTTTGTCCTCTTCCCCGTCATATCTTTTCGACATGAGTGATTGAGATTTCCATACTGGCATGTCTAAGTAAATTAAGATGTCCTCCTTAGGAAGTCCGAATTTAATATATTCTAAATCATATAGCCATCTATAAAAGTCTATACGCTCTTTATCATCCTCTATTTTTGAAGCTTGATGTATTATATTAGAGCTTACGTATCTATCTGCTATTACAACTGCCGATTTATCTTCGAATATTTTCTTTAATTCTTTTATATAAGTTATAAATCTATCTATTGCGTAAAAGGCACTGCACCCATAGGGNGATAATTCGTTTACATTATCTCCTATCTCTCCACCTAAGTACATCTGTATTGGTCCACTGCTCTTTGAGTAGTAATTAGGAAATGATATTTTATACACATTGTATCCATCAGCCTCTAGCCTTCTCTTAAGTATTTCACTTTGGGTAGCTTTACCACTACCGTCTAGTCCGTCTATAACTATTAGTTTAGCCATTTCTTANATGTNCCTCCTATCTTCTGTTATTTTAATATTAAACCTAGTATGAATGTTATAATAATATTAATACACAGTATTCCTAATATTGTTTTATAGAACCCCATAAGTATTTCGATGTCTATTACTAATATAGTATTAAGAATATAAATAACTATGAATAGTATTGGAATACCTATAATTGCTGCCTTTATATCAGACTTGCTCAATGACATATGATAGCTTATTTGCATTAATAGTACTATTCCAATCCAAAATATGTTATCCTTAAACGTATTACCTACTATCATATACTTGTATATTAATGCTAGTGTAGTACTACCACATATTATTGGCGCTAGTCCAGCTAAGCTGTGCTGCAATAGCTGAATTACTAGGGGTCCTCTTGGGTAGTATACTACACTCCCCAAGTTTCCTCCCTTTATATTAAAGTTAAATAAATTTACCTTGACAATCTTCGCTCCACTGATGAATGCTAATAATGCGTGTGATATCTCATGATGTATTACGCCTATAAACGTTATCTTATTATCCACAAAGTTTGCCAGTTTTAAACTTGATTTAGCTAATGTTGTTACAGTATAAATTCTTGTCATGGATGATATTACGCCTATTGATATTGTTCCTAGTAATATATATATTGTCTTAACTAGTTGTATATTCATTTTAAACACCCACTGTTTCTAGCAACTCATCATCTGTATCACACAAGTCTGACCCTTTAACCTCTATTTCATCTTCCATATATTCCTCAAGTGTTTCTGTATTGTCACATTGTTCTACCCCACTATCTCCATTATCCCCATTAGCCTCTAGCCATGTATTGTCTGGTCTGCACAGTAATCTTGCATTATCATAAGCGTCATCTGTATTAAGTATTGTGTATACGCACCAGAACCCGTTACGTTCTCCAATTACTATAGTTAGTTCAGGTGATTTATCAATAGACCTATCTAAATGCAAAGGCATTAAATATTGTATTCTATGCGTTTTTAAGTTATACATAGGTACAATATATTTATAATCACGATACGACACTTTAATAGCCTTACGTATGGCTGATTTGATCTTATCACAAATTATTTCTGAATGTACATCCTTATAGCACTCAGGAAATCTACTTCTTCTCTCATTGATTATATGGTTAAGTCTATAATCATCTTCAATATCAAACTCCTCCACAGTTCCGCTAAAAATTAAATCTCCTTTGTCTTTATAAAATCTAATTGGTTCTGGCATTGTTTTGATTGACTCCCTATCAAACCCCATGTCTACTAAGGCCGCCTTACTACTTACTATTGTAATTTCTTTTCTATGGAAGNCCCTTTCTGCGTTTGTTTTGTCTATCACATATATGTCATTGTTATACTCATCCATTAAACCCGTATTTACTAAACACTTGGTATTGTCATTTGATAGTACATATCCGTTTCCAATATTCCCAGATGTATTTTCTTGCTCGTACATTACCTTTTCAAAAATAGCCTTCAAATAAAATCCAAGCCTGTTCTTTTTAGAAATTCTCCAGTTTTCTTTAATTAACAGCCTGCTATAAATATCATTATATAAGTTTTCCCTTCTTTTGAAGGCGGATATTGAAAAATCAGTTGATGTATCTTCAATCTCCTGTAGGTCGTCTATCTTTATTATATCAGCAGAACTCTCAGATTCCTNAATGTCTAATTTACCCTCAATAATGTCAGTANCATTAAATTCAGTAATGTTTTCATCCTCAATACCATCTGTATTGTCTTTTCTATTNANTAAATCTTCTAATTTCTTAGCTGTTTCTACATCTATAATAGCAGTGTCTGCTATANTGTTATATTCATTTCTAGCCCGATTTGTTTCCTCTAAAATGTCTGCCTTTAAATTTTCCAGGATTTCCTTATAACCGCTCCCACGTAGTTGAATTTTAGTACTAAATGTATTAAGATAATCGTAGTCGTCAGGAGTTAAGGTTGAACAGTGGAACTCTAAGCCACGTTTAACTAATTGATAGGCTGTTCCTATGTAAATGCCCTCCCAGCCAAATGACGATTTTATAAATGATGCATACAATGGCTCTCCATTATATTTGTCTGTGTATCCTATAGGTACAATTTTGTATCTAGCAAATTTTTCTGACTCATCGTCAATGTAATCGTAAGCTCTCCCTCGTCTGTCCAACATTAAACAAGCTGTTTTTCCAGATTCGTTTACATGTGCAATATCTATAATATCATCAGTAATCCTATATTTAATTGCGTCTAATCCCTTATCAATGTCTACATTTCCATGATATCCTAAAAGACTATACTTAGATCCATTTTTAAAATCTGTTCTCTCTTTTTTAGCTCTATGTTTCTTTTTAGCCATACCACTAACCTCCTCCTAGATTAAAAAACTACCACAAATACACGAAGGCATAAGTGGCAGTTTTAAGTATTATTTATTAGCTTTAATCGTTACATCTAGCAGATTTCCTGTGTAAACTCTGGCTTTATAGATGCTTTGTCTACACTAATAAGTCTAATTTTTTAGTTCATCCCTAACTCTCATTAATATTTTTCCTAGTTTGTTTTTACCCTCTATGTCATAGCATTTACTACAACTGCAATCTCCCCAATAATTGTCATGCCACCAGTTTCCCTCTACCAGTTCTCTATCTCCAGTTGACATTAACATTGATTTTAATTTAGTATTTCTAGAGAACTTCTGCTTAACTAAGTCATACATTATGTCATCTTTGATGTCATCCCAGTCATCTCTTAATGTCACCTTACGTCCTAACCTCTTTGATTGCTTAGCTGTACAAGTGTCAAAACCATTATCTGTCCTTATTATATTAGTTAGTATTAAATTATTGGGTATATTTAACTTAGCCGCTTGATATGCGTTTTCTACCGAAGGATAATCTACACCATCTAATGTTACTTTACACAATTCAAAGTTACTTAGGAAAGCATACTCCTCTTTAAATGAGTTTATCCTGTTCAATTTCCCACGTCCTTTATATTATAATATAGTTACTTATTTTCACTTATCAGTTTAACTATCAATATGATAGCTGGATATATTATCAGTAATTTAATCATTATATATGCCTTACATAGATTCTGCTTGTTCTTTCTTACTTTATCCGATACAGACCATATATACAATAGCACACTCCCTATTATAGGGATAGTTCCAAATAGTAGGGTTGTAAAATAACTTCTAGTTGATATTTCATCTGATGTTTCGATTTCCCCAATTATTCTAGGTTTAATCTTCATCTCCATCACTGTCCATATCATTTTCATTATATATGTTTTCTGTATCCTCAATTTCGTTAATTATATCCCCAGCATCATTACTAATGCTATCGTGAGAATCTCTCAGTAACGCATAAACTGCTGATATATAACTTTCCATGTTAGATATGTTTTCTTCATTGTCATCTGTTACAGATATAAGTATGCAATTATTTACTTCTTTTATTACTGAATTATTATAGTATTCTCTCATATTTTCATCTGCTGTGTCAAATAAAGTTTGTTTATAACTTTTCATTTTCATAAGTAATTCACCAGAGTTATCTGAAGGCACTACAATTCCAATTGTATAATGACTCTCCGGATAGTGAGCTACATAAAAATCTTTATAGTCATTTGTACCTGTATTGGTATCTTCTAAGAATCTCTCAACTGTATCGTGATTTGTATAATATACTGGAGTCTCCTTACTTTCAGCACTTGAATTAACAGAATTATCATTTGTATTTTCATCTGTACTATTTGCATCGTTTCCTTGTTCATGTCCATCTGATACCATAACAGATAATAGTGTATGTGCTGGGTACTCATCAAGTTCTTCTATTTTTCTATTTGAATCAACTGCAGTTATTAAATCATATATAATCTCTGAATCATCAAATTCAGGCATACTCTCTGCTAAATCTTTAGCCTCCTCTTCTGAAATGACTGCATCATCTAGTTCCTCTTGATTGTTTCCCTTACAACCTGCGAGGCTCGTAATCAATATTAACGATAACGTAATAACTAATAATTTTCTGCACATTCTTTTAACCTCCATTGTTTATTTAATTATATAACTAAATTATATTTAAGACTATTGATTAGGATTGTCAATAATCTAGCCTAGACCAATAATTATTCATATGCAACTTTATTTTATTAGCCCAATCAGCGTGAGTAGGTGGACAATAAATTTTGGCTATCTGTTCTATACTCTTTCCTCTATATAGTTTACCAGATATGTACTCCCCAAATGACTTTATGCTTGCATCTGGTGAATTCCAGCTCATCCAACCACCCCCAGATGCTCGTCTACCCCAGAAGTTGTTTTTGTTAGCGTTATACTTGCCTGCACTAGACTCTTGAGTTGCTACTGCTATAGCAAATAAACCATTCACGCCGTTTTTATCTTCAATATACTTAAAGCTGCTGCCTGTTCCTGCTAAGTTAGTGTTTTTTAATAGATAGTTAAAATCATCTACTGACAAGTTTGATTGTGTATGCGCATCATATACCAATTTTTTCCTAGAGTTTTCTATCTGTCTCTGCCTTTCCTCCTCTATTTCTTTCTGTATTCTATCCTTTTCATCATCGACTTCCTTCTGTTTCTTAAGTGTATCAATGACTCCTACCAATGCCCTTTTCTCATTCTCAGCTGTCTCCCATATCTGTTTAGCCTCAATTATTACCTGGCTATTTTCCTTGTACCCCAGTTTTCTAGCTGACTCCGCCATCTCAATTGCCGTACTCTGTTTTTCATCAATAACCTCCAATTGTTGCTCCAGTGAATTAATATCATCTGCTGTGTATCCATAGGCTGTACCAGCAAATAATACCATAAATCCAAGCATAATTGACAACGTCATTAATATTTTACTTATAGTTTTCATCTCAAAATCCTTTCGATTTATTTTTGTTATTGCTATAAAAATTAATTTATAACATCTATATTTTTAGACTCCGGATAAACCTTATGCTTATTTAATGTCTTGTTGTATTATACCTTAAGTAGTGTTTTCTATATACTGCCAGTTCCAAATAAAAAATCGTACTTCCAAATGATTTATCGAAGTACGATTACATATTATATCTCATTTTATTTTTCTAAGCTTAAATTAGGTGGATTGAAGTAGTGTTTTCTACATACCTGTACGTAAAATTCATTCTGTCCATTGCTGATATCTCCGATTACGACTGGTTGCCCAGAGTATACTGGTTTTCCGTTTACGACTCTTAGATTCATAGTTGACTTACGATCACAGTATTTGCATACTGTCTTTATTTCCTCTATTTTGTCAGCATAGTATAGTAAAGCTCTACTTCCCTCAAATAGTTCTCCTTTTACGTATGAATTTTTTAGTCCAAAGCATATTACTGGTATATTATATTCATCTACAATAGTAACTAACTCTTCAATATGCTTAGTTTTCAGAAATTGTGCCTCATCTATTAATATTGCATGTATATTTTTAATGCCTTTCTCAAATGTGATTCTATCTATTTTATCAATTATGCTCTCATCATCTACTAGGTGACAAGGTAATTTATATTGGATTGCTCTACTTACTACCTTGTCTTGATCCCATCGTGTATCTCTACTTGGTTTAAGTACTATTATATCTTTTCCCTGTGACATATAATTATGAGCTGTCATAATTAACTGAGCCGACTTGCTGCTATTCATTGTCCCGTGTTTAAAATATAATTTAGCCATTATTGCCCCCTAAAACTTTGTTTAGATTAAATTTATGCTGTGTATACTGTGCACTTTTCAGGAAGTTTTAATCTAAATCATCTAGGCTATCAAATTCAAACCCTAGATCATTTGAATGGCATCCGCAGTTTCCATCACATCCATCGCAATGTTCATGCTCTGTATCATCTTCACAATTTAGAATGACCATTCCAATATCCTCTAGATCTTCAAAATTTTCTAATTCAGCGTCTAAATCATAATCGTCGTCATTAAATAATTTTCTTAGTTCCTCGCTATCGTAATGTACATCTTCTCCACTATTGATCTCTTCCTCATTAGGTAGTCCATCAAATAATGTAGCATCTAAGCTTGCTTTTTCCTCAATAGTCAGCTCAGTACTACCCTTTAGTTCATCTAGACTTCCTAGATTTGTTTCCTTGATATCATTAATATTCTTTGCCATGTTTTCCATCTCCTTTGTTTTAAACTATCTTTCTTAAATTGAAAAGCATATAATTTAGTATATCTAAATTTTAATCCAGTCAGTCGATTTTACACCTAGTGCTTTTAAATCAACATAACTTAAATTGAAATGCTTATCTATAACATTCCAAGCTCCGTATATGTTTACCATGTAAACTTCTTCGCCTTCTACTAATTTATTCAGTTTATATATTGGAAATGCTTTGTTTATTTCACTGTGTATATTCCTGTCATTACCTAAGTACACTTCTTTATCACTCTCTACATGCTTTAATGCTATAATTCCTAGTACCGCAGATCTTACATTACTAAATGTTCCACACAACTCTCCATCAACAATATACATCGGTCTATCTAAAACTCCTGACAAACTGACGCAAGCAGAACCAGTTAAATTAGGAAGCAGTATTGATATTTTTTCATCTCTTTCTAATGCTTCATAAACAGATACGCCCTTTTCGTATTCACCAGTAAGATAATTTTTTGATTTCCCGTTTGCAGGTATTTCTCCAAATCTTACATATAATAATTTCATTATACGCTTCCCTCCTTTATCAGTTCGGGGTTATCGTAGATGTTGCCGATTATTTCAAAATCTACAGGATTTGCTAATCTATCTATCTATCGCCTTGTCGATGGCGGCAAGGGCGTTGTGCCTCCTTTTAAAATCATTTGGTGGTTACGATTTCGCCCTTCTTATCAATGGCAACCCTGCCATTTTGCGGCGGTTGTTTGTGTCTTTTATATCTGCGATGTTCTGCATTCGTATGTATTTAGCGAGTTTCTTGCGACGTTCCCACCAAGCAAGTGTTTTCCACTTTGACTCAGTAATCCATCGTTTCCTATTCGTCCTTACTGCTCCCATCCTCGGCACCTCCTATCGCCTTGTNNATTTCNGCAAGGGCTTCGCTTGCTTTGTCCATAGCCGCATTTGCACTCCCGTCGCTCCATGCTGCCTTGATAGCCTCCATCGCCATAATAAGCGCCTCCACATCGGCAGGGTTGTGGTAGTCGGCGGGCGTGTCAGAGAGGGCAGCGTCTATAATGCCTCTTGCACATTTTATGCAATGTTCGTATCCCGCATAATTTATATCCGCGCCGCAGGTTTTGCATTTTCCGCAGGCGCAAAATTGTCCTACGTCTGGCATACGATGATTCGCTATAATAAGCGCCTCCCTCATCCTCGCCACCCGTGCCTGAAGCTGTTCATTCTCCTGCCGCAATTTGCAGAAGTCCTTAAACAGTTTGTTGTATCCGGCGTCTAATGTAGAGTATCGTTTTTGCCAGTTATTGTTTTTTTTTAAAGTTTCGATATATC
>JGI24708J26588_10001586_pt1 | contig 17944 bp, 9 predicted proteins | sample BioPla1DNA2_FD_26588 | JGI IMG/M metagenome (IMG submission 26588) | reverse complement strand
ATTTATAATGTTTTAGATTAATAATTAGCTAGTCTTGCATACATTTCTACCATAGCTCCTTGGGTTAAAAGCCACTTCTTTTCATCTTTTTTAATCCCTTTCCAATCTGTGTTGAATAGCCCATTAGACTCTCTCATATCAGTCCATGCATTCGTTAAGTTTTCCTTAAAAGAATTGATATAAACAGCATTCTTATCAAGAGTGTATAATTCAACGAATCCTCTTAGCATAACAGCTGTAAACCAAATATCACCATTTTTGATGATTTTATAGTTTTGCTGATTATTGGTTTTGCTATACTCTTCAAAGAAAAAATTATAACTTGCAGAAGCAATGTTTTGTGCATCTTCCAAGTAGTTTTTTTCTTTTGTTATCTTATAGAGTAGCGAGGCAGCTTGAATCATTTGTCCACTATTGTAGGCATACTTCTTTTTATCTGTAGCTCCATTAAGATTTATATTATCATAGAATAAAAAATCTGAGGGGTCTTGTAAATAGGTCTTTGTCCAGTTATATAGTTTGATGCCCCAATCTAAATAGTATTTATCTTTAGTAGCCTCATATAGTTTTAGAGCAAAGACAGCACCAGGAGCATTAGAACAAGTGTTTTTTCCGTTTTTTCTTTGTTCACACCAGTAGATACCACCCTCTAACAGGTCATCGTGTCCACTAATAACAAAATCCCAAATTAATTTAGCTTTGTCTAAATAAGGTTGTTCTTTAGTTAGTCGATAAATGTCAGTAAAGTCGATGCCTAACCAAACATTATCATCGTAAAATCGATCGGATGTAGGGGCTCCTTGTATATAAGAGGCATATCCTGCAGGTTTTCTTTCTGTGTCAAAGTAACACTCTAAGCCAGGTAATACTTTATTGTCTAATAGTTCTTTGTACTGGTTTTCTTTTGTTGACTCTAACAGTGCAGTGACAGCCGATAAGGTGCCTGAGTATGGCCATAAATAGGAGTAGGCATTGGGTGTGTCTGCTGCTGATTCGGAGGCTAAGTAAGTGGCTTTGTGTTGATCATCGTAAGGGAATGTTTCACGCAATAAATTTGATTCTGATACTCCAAAATGTTGATACAAAGAATCTAAAGTCTGTTTTGATTTTGTAATAAAAGTAGAATCTGTTTCCTGTGTTTGATTGTTGCACGATCCTAGTAATAAAGGAATCACAAATAATAATAGTGTTTTCATTGAAATTAAGTGTTTTTGATTGTTGTTTAGCCATAAAAGTACATTACTTTCTTCATAAGGACAACTTTTAAAAATGAGTTTTTTGTTTATTGTTGTTTTTTAATACTGTTATGGTACATATAATAATGTAATAGACTTGGCTGTGAGCTGGTTTTTCGGTCTGATTTTTAAGGTGAAGTAGTGGAGGAGTGGATGGCCTAGTCAAGTGTCTGTTATGACTAGGCCATATGCTATGGATGACCTAGTCATATCAAATCCATATAAACTACCTAAGTTAGGATGAAAAATAAAAACCTTATTAAAATCCCGGAAATAATAGAATAATCATTCGTAGACGATAAAATGTTATTTTTTGTTGAGTCGTATTTCTGCGTTAATTATGTATCTTTTTTTATTTAATCAAGTGTATTTAAGAGATTAATAATATCTTTATTAATTATAACAAAGGTGTTAAAATGGAGATTTTTATATTAGTCTTATTGATTTTATTGAATGGCTTATTTTCCATGTCAGAAGTTGCAGTCATCTCTGCCCGTAAATCAAACCTTAAATACGATGCGTTAAAAGGTAATAAGTTTGCGCAAGCAGCTTTAGAATTAACAAGAAATATAGACCAATTTTTATCTACAGTGCAAGTAGGTATTACTTTAATTGGAATTGTAACCGGTCTTTTTTCGGGTGATGTTTTAGCTTCAAAGTTTGCACCAGTGTTAGAATGGGTTGGCTTATCTTCTAAGTATTCATATTCGGTTGCCCAAATTTTAATTGTTACGCTTGTAACCTATTTAACCATTTTATTTGGAGAGTTAATACCTAAGCGAATAGGTATGAGTAGTTCAGAAAAAATAGCTAAAGTGATAGCAAAACCTATGAAATGGATTTCAAGAGTAACTTATCCGTTTGTTTGGATTCTATCAAGGAGTACTTCTTTGTTGTATTCTTTATTAAACCTTCCCGATCGGCAGACAAAAATAACTGAAGATGAAATTAAATCGATCATTGAAGAAGGTAAAGAAGGAGGTGAGGTTTTGCAAGTAGAACAAGATATTGTGGAGCGTGTTTTTACTTTAGGAGATAGAGAAATGGAATCTATAATGACTCCTAGAAACAAAGTTGTTTCCTTAGATACGAGTATATCAAGAGATGATATTAAACGTCTTATAAAAGATAATCCTTTTAGTAAGTATCCTGTTGTGGATGGATCATCAGAAAACATGGTAGGTGTTGTTTATCTTCGAGACTTATTTATTTCTCTTGATGAGAATACTTTTTCATTTGATGAAATAATAAAGGAACCTCATTATTTTTATGAAAACATGAATGTGTATCCTGCATTGGATAGAATGAAAAGAGAGCGAATATCTATGGCTTTTATTACTGATGATTTAGGCTTGGTAACAGGAGTTGTTACGATGAAAGATATTATGGAGGGATTAGTAGGGGAATTACCAGTATTAAATGAGTTGTCAGAAATAGTTGAAAGAGCAGATGGTGGTTATCTTGTTGATGGACAATGTTCTTTCTATGTTTTTCTAGAGTACTTCAATATGGGAGTACTTTTTGCTGAGTATGAATATAATACGTTAGGTGGACTGATCTTAGATCAGTTAAAAAGAATTCCTATTGAGGGAGAAGTATTATATTGGCTAAACTTTAAGCTTGAAGTAATTGATATGGATGGTGTTCGTATAGATAAGGTATTGGTCACTTTAATAGCTGGGGAATTATAAATGAGACAAAATGAATCCTTTGAGGTGCATTTCTTTTGAGCCGTTTATTTCTCTAATTACTTTGCAATCTAGTTTTGTTTAATCTATTTTTGGTGAAATTTCTTGCATTATGATTCTAAGTTTTTTTCGATATACATGCTTTATTTTTCTTTGTGCATATTCTATTACTAGTTATGCTTCAGAAGAAACTATAGATTACTTAAGGGATTTACATCAAACCATTCAACTAAAAGATTCTTATACAAAAGAAAAGAAGGAGCGAATAGTAGATATCAAGAAGATGTTAGAAACTCCTAATTTGACTTATCGACAGGTTTATGACATTAACTTACAACTATATGATGCTTATAGTACATTCATCTCAGATTCCTCTTTATATTATGCAAAAGAAAACTTAGAGTTGGCCTTAGCACATGATGATACAATTAGCGTTTATCAATCCTCATTGCATTTGTCCTCTTCTTATATAATTGCAGGGATGTACTTAGATGCATTTGAATTAATGGAATCTATTCGAATCCGTAATGTACCGGACTGGTTTATTATTGATTATTATGATACTTATAAACAGTTATTTAAATTTTATTCCATCAATAATTTTCTTGTAGATAAGTATATTGAGCAGAGTTCTTTCTATAGAGATTCTCTTTTAATGGTCTTAAATAGCAGCTCAAATCATTATAAAATAGTTTATTCCGAACAACTCATAGAAGAGAAACGGTTTGATGAGGCGGAGGATGTATTATTGGGTGTTTATAAAAAGTCAATAGAAGATAATCATGAGAAAGCTATTTTAGCTTATTCCTTAGCTCTTGTCTATAAGGGGAAAGGAGCAAAAGAAAAACAAAAGTATTATTTAACTCAATCAGCAAGTTTAGATATTAAAAACTCTATAAAAGAGAATGCAGCCATGTTAGCTTTAGCTAAAGTGTTATATGAAGAAGGTGATGTTAAAAACTCATATATATGTGTACGATCTGCAATGGAGGATGCTATGTTTAGCAAAGCAAGATTGCGATCATATGAAGTTTCTGAAATATTTCCGATCATAGATTCTTCTTATAAAGCTCGATTAATTAACCAAAGAAATAAGTTGCAATACTCTTTATTGGGTGTTAGTGTATTAGCTCTTTTTTTGATTCTTGCTGTATTTTATATCTATAAGCAAATCAAGAGAGTTTCTATAATAAAACAAACTCTTCATTTAACAAACAATGAATTAAATACGTTAAATGCTGAACTAAAAGAATCTATGAATAAACTCAACCGATTAAATGTCGAGTTGAAAGAGGCTAATCGAGTTAAAGAAACTTATATAGGTCACTTTTTAGATCTTTGTTCTTCTTACATTAATAAGCTTGAGGCTTATCAGGTATCATTAAATAAAAAAGCACGTGAAAAGAAAATGGAAGAGCTTTATGCGATGTTAAAATCCAGAAAGATGATTGATGATGAACTGGAAGAGCTAATAGAACGATTTGATAATGTTTTTCTCCAAATTTATCCTCATTTTGTAGAAGACTTTAATAAGTTATTAGTTGCTGAAGAAAGAATTGTTTTAGGTCCTAATGAATTATTAAATACAGAATTNAGAATTTTCGCATTGATTCGTTTAGGAATAAAAGANAGTTCGCGTATTGCTAGTTTCTTACATTACTCTCCGAATACTATTTACAATTACCGAACTAGAATGAGAAATAAATCAGCAGTTCCTCGAGATGAATTTGAGGAGAAAGTAATGGATATAGGTGTTTTTTCTAGAAAATAGCTATTTGTTATCATATATTATCTACTTAAATATGCTTTTTTATTAGTGTATTCTGTTGATTGATAGTTAGTTGTCTGTTTTAACTATCTATATTTTTACAATATCAGTTTTCGTTTAGTTTTTAAGTTTAATATGTTTGTCTTGCATTAGAATAAAAATTGACAATAGAATTAAACTTAAAACTAAAAGCCATGATTAAAAAAACCAAGAATCTAATAAACACATTGAAAAGAAGTATTCTTCTTTTTGGCTTGTTTTTTGGATTTAATTGGGCATTAGTTGCTCAAAATGTGCAGACTGTAACAGGTACGATTGTAGATGATAATGGTCTATCTGTTATTGGTGCTTCAATTGTTGTGAAGGGTGATGAGTCTAGGGGGACAATCACTGATTTTGANGGACATTTTTCTATTAATAGCCCTTCAAATGGAACTCTTCTNATCTCTTATGTAGGGTANCAATCTCAAGAGATAAAACTCATNGGACAAAAACATCTAAATATCACGTTAAAAGAAGATGCTCAGGTATTAGATGAGTTAGTTGTTGTTGGATATGGTGTTATGAAGAAGAGCGATTTAACCGGAGCTGTATCTTCTGTAGGAGCTAAATCAATAGAAGATAAAGCGGTAGCTGATATTGGACAGGCTTTACAAGGTCGTGCTGCAGGTGTTCAAATTGTGAATTCGGGCTCTCCAGGAAGTAATGTGGTTATGCGAATTAGGGGTATGGGTACAATAAATGCTGCTGATCCACTGATTGTTATTGATGGAGTACCTACAGATTTAAACTTGAATGCTATCAACCAAAATGATATTGAAACAGTTGATATTTTAAAGGATGCTTCTGCTACTGCTATTTATGGATCGAGAGGTGCTAATGGCGTAGTGATGATTACAACAAAAAAAGGGAAACCTGGAGATGGACAAGTTTCTGTTTCTGCCAACTTTGGAATACAGCAACGCACAAGTATGCCAAAAGTATTGAATGCATCACAATTTGCTTCTATGCATAATGAAATGATGTCTAATGCAGGTAGAGCTCAAAATCCAGCTTTTTCTAATCCTTTAGCATTAGGTAAAGGAACCGATTGGATGGATGCTATGTTTAGATCGGCTACCTTTCAAAATTACTCCNTTGCATATTCTGGTGGAGGTGAGAAAAATAGCTATTATGTTTCAGGGGGTGTTTTCGATCAAAATGGTATTGTAATTAATACCTCTTTCCGTCGTTTTACTTTTCAATTTAATGGTGAATCGAAAGTCAAAGAATGGTTGAAGTTTGGTAATGCTGTAACGTTGAGTCACGACGTAAAAAGAAGTGGAGCGTATGGTATAAGAGATGTGATGGCAGCTCTTCCAACACAACCTATTTATAATGAAGATGGAACTTTTTCTGGTCCTGGTGATCGTGCTGAATGGTGGGGAGATATGAGAAATCCTATTGGTTCAGCTAAACTAAACAAAAGTAATACAAAAGGTTATAACCTTCTGGGTAATATATATGGGGAATTAGATCTTTTTAAGAAAGTAAAAGTGAAATCTACAGTAGGTATAGATGCAAAATTCTGGGATAATGATGGGTTCACACCTAAATATGATTGGAAGCCTATCCCTGTACCAAGTTCCGAAAGAAGCCAAAGCTCAAACAAAAGCTTAACTTATTTATGGGATAATACGGCGACTTATATTGATACATTTAATGATAAGCATAGCCTGAACGTAATGATAGGATCAAGTGCTCAAAATAATGTATTCAACTATATTAATGCTTCAGTAAAAGAGTTTTTATCTGATGATTATAAAGAATTAAATAACGGGCTAAAAAACCCACTGGTAGGAGGTGCTAAGTCCGAATGGGCTCTTCTTTCTTTTTTAGGAAGAGTAAACTATTCATACGACAATAAATATTTGGTTACTGCAACTATACGCCGTGATGGAACATCTAGAATATCAAAAAGTAATCGTTGGGGAACTTTTCCTTCGTTTTCTGCTGCTTGGAGAGTTTCAGAAGAGGATTTTTATCCTACTAATGATTGGGTAAATGATATTAAGGTAAGAGTTGGATACGGGGTAACAGGTAATCAAAGTCCATTAGATAATTATGCACACATAACAAGGTTAGCTACAGGTCGTTATGTATTTAATGAGAATGAAGTGTCAACACTCTATCCATTGGTAATGCCTAGTCCTAGTATTAAATGGGAAACTGTTAAGCAAGGAAATATTGGAATAGATATAGCACTGCTTCAACAACGTGTAAATCTTACATTTGATGCCTATATAAAAAATACAACAGATATGCTTGTAGGTATGGCTGTACCTATTACATCTGGATATTCTGATGGAGCTGTTCCACAGGTTAATGCAGGTAAAATGCAAAATAAAGGATGGGAATTAACTATTTCATCTCAAAATTTAACTGGTGAACTTAACTGGTCTACAGATGTGAATGTTTCTTTTAACAAGAATAAAATTAAAAGATTAAATGAGGGGGTTCCTATGTATTATACAAGCATTAATATGGCCAATGCACAAGTACATATGGAGGGACAACCAGGAGGATCGTTTTATGGATATGTAACTGATGGCGTTTTTCAAAACTGGGAGGAGGTAAACAAACATGCTTATCAACAACAAGGAAATGATCCATATAATAGCACATCACCTGGTGATATTCGATTCAAGGACTTAAATAATGATGGTGTAATTAATGATGCGGACCGTACTTTTATAGGGAATCCAACTCCTGAGTGGACTTTTTCTATGAATAATATGTTTAAGTATAAAGATTTCGACTTTGAGTTTTTCTTGCAAGGTGTAGCGGGAAATGATATTTTGAATGGAAGTAGAATTTGGCAAGAAGGTATGTCTGTGGTTCAAAACCAAACAACAAAAGTTTTAGATCGATGGACAGGTGAAGGTAGTAGTAATAGTGTGCCAAGAGCTGTTTTTAGTGATCCTAATAAGAACACTCGCATATCAGATCGCTGGGTGGAAAATGGTGCATATCTTCGTTTGAAGACGTTAACATTAGGATATACTCTTCCTAAATCTATTGCTTCAAAGATGCAAATAACAAATGCAAGGTTTTATTTATCAGGCCATAACTTAATTACTCTTACAAAATATTCGGGTTTCGATCCTGAGGTTTCTATTGGAGGGGTTGATTTAGGTACTTATCCTGTAACAAGAAACTTTAGTGTTGGTGTTAATCTTAGTTTTTAATCTTTTGAAAATAGAATCATGAAAAATATATTATATATAGGAATTTTCTTTTTAGCGGTTGTGCTAAGTTCTTGCAGTGACTTTCTTAATAAAGAGTCATTTACAGATCCATCACCAGAATATATAAACGATGAGGCTACATTAATTGCTTTAGTTAATGGAGCTTATCAACCTCTACAGCGTCCTAAATTATACAATATGCGTATTTGGACATTAGATATTATGGCTGGAAATAGTGAGGTAGGAGCAGGTGGTGGAGATGATGGTATAGAAACCATTCAGTTGTCCAACTTTGTAACAACTAGTGATAATGCTGCGGTTCTTGATATTTGGAGAGGTCCTAATCCTGGTATTTTATACTGTAACACAGTATTAAAAAATGCACCCAATATGAATAATGTGAGTGCAGCTATTCGTGAGCGTTCTATTGGTGAAGCTAAATTTTTACGTGCACATTACTACTTTATTCTGGTACAGTTATTTGGCGATGTTCCTTTATTGGTAGATCCTTTAGAACCAGGAGATGATATTTATCCTTCAAGAACAGATAAAAATATCGTTTATAACGATTTAATTATCCCTGACTTAAAAGATGCTATTGATCTGCTTCCAACTCGTGATGAATATGGNATGGANGATTTAGGTAGAGCATCTAAAGGATCAGCAGCAGGAATGTTAGCTAAAGTTTACCTTACACTAGGCAAATACGATGAGTGCTTAAAAATGATACAAATAGTAGAGGATTTAGGTTATAAGTTAAACCCAGACTATAGTGATTGTTTTGGAGGACAAGCCCAGCATAAAAATACCGTAGAATCCTTATTTGAAGTACAATATTTTGGATTAACAAAAGCGGGTTTTTGGGATGATGATAATCAAGCAAATTGGTTAAGTACGTATATGGGACCAAGAAACTCTGGATGGGTAGGTGGAGGATATGGTTGGAATCAGCCTACTCAAGAGTTTGTAGATCAGTATGAAGAAGGAGATGTTCGCAAAGAGAAGACTATTTTATATGAGGGGTGTCCTCCTTTTGATGGAAAGAAATATAAGAAGTCAATGTCTAATACTGGTTATAATGTGAGAAAATTTTTAGTTCCTCTTTCTGTGTCTCCGGATTATAATACAAATTCAGCAAGTATTGTTGTTTTAAGATATGCAGATGTGCTTTTAATGAAAGCGGAAGCACTAAATGAGTTAGGTAGAACAGAAGAGGCAGTTGAACCTTTATATGAAGTAAGAAAGCGAGCTAAGTTAACTGATAAATCTACAATTGTTGGTTTGTCTCAAACAGAGATGAGGGAGAAAATATTAAAAGAGAGAAGAATAGAATTAGCCTTTGAGGGGCATCGATGGTTTGATATGATTCGTATAGACGAAGGACAATATGCTTTGGACTTTTTACATTCAATAGGTAAAGTTAATGCATCAAGAAAGCATCTCTTATTACCAATTCCTCAAAAAGATATAGATGCTAATACTAATCTTAAACAAAATCCAGGTTATTAAAATCTACAAGATATGAAAACGAAGAAAATAAGAAACAGATTGTTTTTATCATTGCTTAGCTTGTTTATGTTGTCTTTTAGTGCATGTATTGATGAAGATAATTTAGAACGAGATAAAGGGAGTGTGCCTTTGGCTATGACGGTAAATAGTAAAGAGATAGTATTGGATAATAATACTCCAGTATCTGATGCTTTGCGATTTGAGTGGACGTCAGGAACAAATCAAGGTACTGATGCTGGAATAGAATATACTTTTGAAATGGATCTGGAGGAAGGAAACTTCGATGAAGGTGTTAAACTAGCTCTTGGAAGAAATGAGCGAATTTTAGTTTATAAACACGAAGCTCTGAATCAATTGTTGTTAGATGAGTTTTCTGTATCTCCAAATGATGAGGTTATCTTAAAAGCCCGAGTAATAGCTGATGTATTAGATGAGAGCGTTGATAAACAGATATCTGAAGTAGTATCATTTTCGGTTAAGACATATACTCCAGTTACTAAGAATCTATACTTAATAGGTGGGGCAGCTCCTAATGGGTGGAGTGCTGATGAAGCCACAAAAATGAACACTGTATCGGGTAGTGTCGGAGGTTTCACTTGGAATGGAAGATTGAATAAAGGAGAACTTAAGTTTATTACAACTTTAGGACAATTTACACCTTCATATAATAAAGGAATTGATGATACGAAGCTTTATTACAGGGAGTCTGATGAGGATGAATACGATGAGAAATTTACTATTGAAGAAGCAGGAAATTATGAAATCAAGCTGAATGTGTTGACGGGGGTAATTTCTATAAGAAAGACAACAGGTCCTGAATATGATGAACTTTGGATAGTTGGTAGCTCGACAGGTGAAAGCGGATGGGAATTTGAACCAATGAATGTAGATGCTGATAATCCTTATATCTTTTCTTATAATGCAAGGTTATCTGGAGAATTTAAGATTGCGACTGAACCTGATTTTGATGATAACATTCCTTATTATCGTCCTACAACTCAAGGTGTGGGTGCAGGAGTAAATTTAGATGTAGTTAAACTTTCAGGCCAGGAGAATGCAGATGACTATAAGTGGTCTGTAGATGATGCTAATTATAAAATAAAGTTAGATATCCAAGATCTAAAAATTGACATACTTGAATTTATTGCTTATCCAATGATTTACTTAGTAGGAGAGGCGACACCTAATGGTTGGAGTATAGATGATGCCTCTCCAATGGAGATTACAGAAAACGAATTTATTTTTACTTGGAGTGGTTATTTAAAAGAAGGTGAGTTCAAATTTACTTGTGATAAACAATCAGATTGGAATGGAGATTGGTTTACTGCGACTGCAGATAAAACAGAACCTACGGGAGTTATTCAATCTATGGTTTACACAACTGGTGGTTCAGGGAAAGATTATAAGTGGAATATAGCTGAATCTGGTGATTATACCATTGAGTTAGACCAGTTTAATGAAACTGTTATAATCAAGAAAAAATAATAAAATAACATTTACTACAGAGAGTCTAAATAATTCTCTGTAGTGATTAATTCAAAAACTATGAAATCATTATATGTGTTTTATAATAACATAGGGTTAGTTGTTATTGCAAGCTTAATCTTTTTTTCATGTGAAGATTATTATGATACAAACAATAATCCGATTACTTATGGAGAGACCTACTTTCCTATAGATTTAACTACAGATAAACCTATTTATCAACCTGGTGAACCTGTTCAGTTTAACCTAGCAAAAGAAATAGACTTTAAAAATGGTGAAGTAAAAGTAAGATATTCTCATTTAGGCACTGTTTTAAGCGAAGAACTTTTAGTAGGCAAGGAATGGACGTGGAATCCTCCACAAGAGGACTATAAAGGGTATTTAGTTGACTTGTATAGAGTAGTAGATGGGAAAGAGGATGTTTTAGAATCAATAGCAATTGATGTCTCATCTGATTGGACTCGATTTCCACGTTATGGGTTTTTATCCTCTTATGGAACTTTATCAAACCAAGTCATTCAAAAAAACATAGCTAATTTAGCTCGATACAGAATTAATGGAGTACAGTTTTATGACTGGATGTATGATCATCATAAACCATTAGCAGGGAGTGTTTCTACACCTTTGCAAACTTGGCCCGATCTAATTGGTAGAACGAATACCTTTGCTAGTGTTGAGGGTTACATTAATGCATTGCACGAAAAAGGAATGAAAGCCATGTTCTACAATTTATGTTTTGGGGCTTTAGATAACGCATTATCAGATGGTGTGAATGAGGAGTGGTATATTTTTAAGGATGATAACCATGAGGAAAAAGACAATCATCACCTAGATGCACCCTTTAGAAGTAGTATTTATTTATTAAATCCTGCGAATATAGGTTGGCAAGAGTATATTTCTAAGCGTCATAAAGATGTTTATGATGTTTTTAACTTTGATGGATATCATATTGATCAATTAGGTGGTAGAGGTACAGTATATGATTATAATGGGCAGGTTGTTGAATTAGATAAAACCTATGGTTCCTTTGTTAATAAAATGAAGGAGTTGAACCCTGATAAGTATCATGTAATGAATGCTGTAAATCAATTTGGACAAAAGGAGAGTATTGCACAATCTGAAGTTGACTTTCTTTATACTGAAGTTTGGGACCCTAATACATCTTATGAGCAATTAGCTTCTATAATATTAGACAATCAGCGTTTAAGTAATAATGAAAAAAATGTGGTGTTGGCTGCTTATATGAATTATGATATTTCAAATAGCTTTGGCTACATTAATGCTCCAGGTGTATTATTAACGAACTCTGTTATTTTTGCTTTCGGTGGAGCTCATATTGAATTAGGAGAACACTATTTATCTAACGAGTATTTTCCTAATGAAAATCTTCAAATGAGAACGTCACTATCATTGGAGATGGTGACATATTATGATTTTTTAACTGCTTATGAAAATCTATTGAGAGATGGAGGTGAATTTAAAACATTCAATGTGTCGTCTACAGATGGGAAAATGAGTATTTCAAATTGGCCTGCTTCTAAAGGAGAGGTAGCGACTATAGGAAAAGAGATGAACAATAAAGAAATTATTCATTTAATAAATTTTACAGATGCTAACTCCATGGACTGGGGGGATAAAAAAGGACTACAGATTGAGCCTAAGGAGATAACCGATGCTAATGTGAACATTCAAGTTAAATCGACCCCTAAAAAAATATGGTTAGCTTCTCCTAACTATAGAAAGGGAGTAGCAACAGAATTGGACTTTACAAGTAATGGAAATAGTGTATTAGTTACAATTCCATACCTTAAGTATTGGGATATGATTGTTGTAGAATATTAATAATTGTAAAAAGTGTTGATATGACCTATTTTAGGATATTAATAATCTGTTTTTTATTTCCATTTGCTCTTTGTGCAAATGGAAATAAGAAACAAACAGCAGTTTCTTATAATCAAGTAAAAGATAATCAAATTGATTTTACTATCCAGGGTGGAGGTAAACTATCATTGACCTTTTGTAGTGGATCGGTTGTGAAGATATGGTATGATCCTGTTGGGGTATTAAAAAGGAAAAATGAATCTTTTGCTGTTATAAATGAGGTTTTAGAAGAGGTGGGTAAAATCAGTGTAGATGAACAAGAATCTTGTTATGAAATGTACACGGGAAACTTGCGTATTAGAGTCAATAAGAATCCGCTTCAAATACAGATTTTCGATAAGTGGCAACGATTAATTTTTTCCGACTATAAAGAAATGGGCCACATTTCAGATGATAAGAACTTAAGAAAGACGGCATATAAAGTTCTTCGTGAAGATGAGCAATTTTATGGCTTAGGAGAGAAGTCAGGTCCATTAAATCGAAGAGGAAGGAGTTATAAAATGTGGAATAGTGATCGTCCTTGTTATAGTACTACTGAAGATCCCCTCTACAAAAGTATTCCGTTCTTTATGAGTAATTATAATTACGGTATATTTCTAGATAATACATATAAAACTGAATTTAAGTTTGGGATAGAGTCTAATGATTATTATTCGTTCGAAGCACCTAATGGTGAGTTTATCTATTATTTTATTTTTGGAAAAGATTATAAGGAAATTTTATCACAATACATAGAGCTAACGGGTAAACCCATAATGCCACCCAAATGGGCTTTTGGTTTTGCTCAATGTAGAGGTTTATATACAAANGAACAACAAGCACTAGATGTAGCTGCTGAATTNAGAAAACGTGAAATACCTTGTGATATTATTTATCAAGATATAGGGTGGACACAATATCTACAAGACTTTAATTGGCGNAAAGANAATTACAGTCAACCTCAAAAAATGCTCCAAACCTTAAANTCACAAGGATTTAAAATGGTTGTATCACAAGATCCTGTTGTGGCTCAAAATAATAAACTNCAATGGAATGATGCAAATAACAAACAGCTTTTTGTTAAAGATATAAGAACAGGAAAGGCCTATGATATGCCTTGGCCTTGGGGCGGAAATTGTGGTGTAGTAGATTTTACTTTACCAGAAGCCGCTGACTGGTGGGGTAAGTTACAACAAAAACCAATTGATGATGGAGTTAATGGTTTTTGGACCGATATGGGGGAACCAGCTTGGAGTAATGAAGAAGATGTAGATAGATTAAATATGCAACATCACCTAGGTATGCACGATGAAATTCATAATGTATATGGGTTAACATGGGATAAGGTAGTTACAGAACAATTTAATAAGAGAAATCCCAATCAACGTATATTTCAAATGACTCGTGCAGCTTACGCTGGACTTCAGCGTTATACATTTGGGTGGACGGGTGATAGTGGTAATCCTTATGAGGTGGAAGAAGGTTGGGAACAATTTGAAAATCAAGTGAATATTGGAATCTCTGCAGGTATTGGGGGTATTCCTTTTTGGACAACTGATATTTCTGGTTATTGTGGAGATATTACTGATTACTCAGCAATGGCTGAACTCTATACTAGGTGGATGCAGTTTGGGGTGTTTAATCCGCTAAGTCGTACACATCATGAGGGGGATAATGCCGTAGAACCTTGGATGTTTGGTGATGTAGCCGAACGAAATAGTAAAGAGGCGATTGAATTAAAATATCAACTGTTTCCTTACTTATATACTTATGCTCGTAAAGCATATGATACGGGTTTACCCATCGTAAGAGGGCTTTTTATGGAGTATCCTAGAGATCCTGAAGCTGTAGCTATAGAAGATCAGTTTATGTTTGGCGAGGAGTTGTTGGTCGCTCCTGTATTGCAAAAAGGAGTACGTGTAAAAAGAGTTTATCTCCCAGTGGGTGAATGGATTGATTTTAATGATAAAAAGACAGTTTATTTAGGAGGACAAACTATATCGTATAGAGCTCCTTTAAATGTCATTCCTATTTTTGTTAAAAAAGGATCTGTTATTCCTCAAATGCCTATTATGCAATATATACACGAGGATGAGAATTATCCTTTATTGATTGATGTTTTNCCAAACTACGAAGATGAGTNGGCNGAGTTTGAGTTATATGAGGATGATGGGGTATCACTGGACTATCAAAAAGGGATTTACTCTAAAATAAACTTCGTGTGCCTCACTGAACAAGATGGTTATGAAACGACTATAACCGTAGATGAGAAAGGCTTTAGACAATCAAGTAAGAGAAATATAGTTCTGAAGTATCATTTAGAAGAAAAACCGAATGAGGTTTTTCTAGATGGTAAAAAATCAAAAAGCAAAGATGTGTTTGAGATGAATGATTTCATTGCTTCTGATTATAAATCTAATGCCTGGTCGTGGGACGAAGAAAAGAAAGAGTGCTGGGTAAAAATACCCTATAGCACACAAAAAACAACAGTTTCTATTAAATAATACCTTTATTATCATGAAAAAAAGAATGTATTCAATTTTGGCTTTTGTAATGCTTACTGTAAGTGTTAGCTTCAGTCAAGAGGTTAAATCACCCGATGGAAATATCCAATTACTTTTCAGTGTATCAGAAAATGGAGAGCCTATATATAAAGTAAATTACAAAGGCATAAATGTCATAAAGGCTAGTAAGTTGGGACTTGAGTTGAAAGCTGAAGGACATTATCCTGAGTTTGGTAAACAAGAAGAGATGATGAAAACTTCATCTAATCCACAATCCTCTTTATACGATGGTTTTAATCTAGTTAAATCAGAAGCCAGTACTTTTAATGAAACATGGAAAACCGTTTGGGGTGAGAATGAGTTTGTCAAGAATTACTATAATGAGTTAGCTATCAATTTAAAACAACATCCTACAAACAAAGAACTTATAATTCGTTTTAGAGTGTTTAACGATGGGGTTGGATTTCGCTATGAGTTTCCACAACAAAATGATCTGAATTATTTTATAATTAAAGAAGAGCGAACTCAGTTTGCTATGTCTGGAGATATATTAGCTCATTGGATACCTGGAGATTATGACACACAAGAGTATGACTATGTACACTCTCGTCTTTCGGAGATTAGAGGCTTATTTCATGATGCCGTAACAAGTAATGCTTCTCAGACTCAATTTTCTGAAACGGGAGTGCAAACTCCTTTGATGCTTAAAACGGATGAGGGGATATATGTGAATATTCACGAAGCAGCCCTCATAGATTATGCTGCTCTTTCTTTGAATTTAGATGATGAAAACTTCATATTTGAATCTTGGTTGACTCCAGATGCTCTTGGTTATAAAGGTCATTTACAAACACCTTGTCATTCTCCTTGGAGAACGTTAGTTATTAGCGATGATGCAAGAGATATATTGGCTTCGAATTTGATTCTTAATTTGAATGAGCCTTGTAAAATAGAAGACACTTCATGGATAAAACCTGTGAAATATATGGGTGTTTGGTGGGAGATGATTACAGGAATGAGTTCATGGAATTATACTGATGATCTTCCTAGTGTACAACTCGGTGTTACAGATTATACAAGTTTAACTCCTAATGGAAAACATGGAGCGAACAATAACAATGTGAAACGCTATATAGACTTTGCGGCGGAGCACGGATTTGATCAACTACTGGTTGAAGGATGGAACGAAGGATGGGAAGATTGGTTTGGTAAAACTAAGGATTATGTCTTTGATTTTGTAACTCCTTATCCAGACTTTGATGTGGAAGGACTTCGAGATTATGCTAATGAAAAGGGGATAAAAATGATGATGCATCATGAAACATCTGGTTCTACTCGTAATTATGAGAGACACATGGATGCTGCTTATCAGTTTATGGTAGATAATAACTATAATTCTGTTAAGAGTGGTTATGTGGGTGATATGATACCAAGAGGAGAGTATCATTATGGACAATGGTTAAATAATCACTATTTATATGCTGTGAAAAAAGCAGCAGAATATAAGATAATGGTGAATGCGCATGAGGCAGTACATCCTACAGGATTACATAGAACGTATCCTAATTTGTTGGCACAAGAGTCTGCTCGTGGTCAAGAATATCAAGCTTTTGGAGGTAATAAACCTAATCATGCTACAGTACTTCCTTTTACTCGTTTGATGGGTGGCCCTATGGATTATACACCAGGTATTTTTGAGATGGATATTAGTAAATTAAATCCAGACAATAATTCTTGGGTAAACACTACTTTATGTAATCAACTAGCTCTTTATGTTACTTTGTATAGCCCATTGCAGATGGCTGCAGATTTACCTAGTAACTATGAGCGGTTTATGGATGCTTTTCAGTTTATTAAAGATGTAGCTATTGATTGGAGTGAAAGTCTTTATTTAGAGGCTGAGCCAGGAGAATATGTAACTGTTGCAAGAAAAGATCGCAATTCAAATGATTGGTTTATTGGTAGTGTTGCAGGATATAATGGTCATCAATCAACAATTTTGTTGGATTTCTTAGATGCAAATAAGCAGTATATAGCTACCATTTATGAAGATGGAAAGGATGTTGATTATAAAACAAATCCACAAGCATACACTATTCGAAAAGGTATTGTTACAAAAAAATCTAAATTGAAGCTAAAATCGGCTATTGCTGGTGGATATGCAATTAGTTTACATGAGGTAACAGATAACGCACAAACAAAGAAGTTGAAAAAACTATAAGGTTAAGCGAATAATAGGTTTACATTTTTAGTTTGGAAGGTTATTCAGTTTTGAATAGCCTTCTAGTTTTTATACGTGTTTAAGGCTAACTGAGAATATTCTATCAACTGCCCTATCTGATGTGTTTGATATGACTAGATCAAGAAGTTAAGTTTATTAAATCAGGATAATTTTACTGTTTGTTTTAGAGAGTTGGTGAAAAGTTTTATTTTAAAGTCCATATTCTCATATAATTCATTACTTTTGCTCCAGTATTTACGAATAAATATACTTATGTAATTAATCACAGCTAAGTTTCATACATAAAGCATCTAGCTTTTTATCATATTATTCATAATTCTTTTCATTTTTCCATTTGCTATTAGAGGAATAGTTTAGGTATGGATTAAGTGACAATGAAGAGAAAAAACTTAGACCTATGTGATTTTCTAATCTTTTATTTTTTGT
>JGI24708J26588_10001585_pt1 | contig 17950 bp, 19 predicted proteins | sample BioPla1DNA2_FD_26588 | JGI IMG/M metagenome (IMG submission 26588) | reverse complement strand
GATTCTGGGTCTGGTAATAAAAAGAAATGACCCTTAATTTGTTCTGTCTGATCTGCATGATTATCAATAATCGTTTCAATAATAATTGCATAATCGCTAATTTGCGATAATTCCATTAATCCTTCTGTTAATATCGCACCAGCCATATCAATCGTTAAAATGGGTACAGAAGGCTGTAATGATAATTTGAGAAAATCTGATAGTGCTGTTAAGTATGATCCCGCTAAAATATTTCCAGCCTCTTGTAATGCGGATAATGCCATCTCATCATGTGGTGGATGTTCAATTGAAAAATCCGTCTGTCCTGTCATCTGTTCAACAAAGTTACTTGCCTCTTGTGAAGATAAGACAAAAAACATATTGCCTGGCGTCTCACCCTCTATTCTTAAAAAAATTGCAGCGATTAATGTTTCTGGTCCACCGACTAAATCCATCATTTCGTTGTAATCTACTAAACGAACAGTTGGAATCCGCATATCAATCTTGCTACCTACTAACATTGATAGTGAGGTAGCGGCATTCCCTGAACCGATATTACCAACTTCTTTTAACACGTCCAACTGGTATTCAGTCAAGCTATCAAAAATTGACATTATTGCACCAGCTTTTCTTTTCGGGCTGTCGTTTCTTGTTCAAGTAATTCCTTTGAAAGGATTTTATCAATGTTTAACAGGATAAATAATCGCTCATCGTATTTAGCTACACCATCGATATAATCAATATGAACGGATCCTACAGCTTCTGGCGTTGGTTCAATCGAAGCTTTAGGAATGTCAATGACATCATGTGCTGCATCAACAATTAGGCCAACATCCATATTTTCGTGCTGGATAATAATTGTCCGAGTTTCATCACTGTAATCTTTTGGCTCGAAGCCGAAACGGATTCTTAAATCAAGTAGTGGTGTGACAACACCTCGCAAGTTTAAGACACCTTTAATAAAATCTGGCGTGCCTGGAACTCGCGTGATGGGTAACATCCGTTCGATCGCGCCTACCAAATCGACGGGCATTGCATATTCTTCATTATTTAACTGAAAGATAATCGATTTTACAAATTCTGATTCTACTTTTGCCAACGAAAAAACCTCCTAACTATTTAATAAGTGCACTCGTGTCTACAATTAATGCAACTTGTCCATCACCAAGAATTGTCGCGCCAGATATGGCAAACACATTTGATAAATAATTACCTAGAGTTTTCAAAACGACTTCTTGTTGACCGATAAATGAATCAACAATCAAACCTGTCATTTTTTCACCTTGACGAATAATAACGACAGAATGATAGTTATCATCTTGGTCATCTCCTGGTACATCAAAAATCTCTGTTAATGAAACAAGTGGGACAACTCGACCTCTAAAATCAATCACTTGTTTATTATGTGCTGTCATAATTTTATCTTTATGAATAATCGCTGTTTCAAGGATTGAAGACAATGGAATCGCAAATGTTTCATCTTTAACTTTCGTCAACATAACTGAAATAATTGTCAATGTTAATGGAAGTTGAATTGAAAATACCGATCCTTTTCCTAGTTCAGAGTCAATCGTGATTGAACCACCAAGTGCTTCAATCGTACTTTTAACTACATCCAAACCAACACCGCGACCAGATACATCTGAAATCTTATCCGCTGTTGAAAAACCACTTTCCATAATCAATTGGTAAACTTGGTGATTACTATATGATTGAGCCTGTTCTTTTGTAATTAAGCCATTTTCAATTGCTTTTTTCGTAATCACATCTCGATTAATTCCTGCTCCGTCATCAGAGATCTCAATAAAGACATGGTTACCACTATGGTATGCGTTTAGCTTCAGTGTGCCTGTTCCTGGTTTTCCACTAGCTTTTCTAACTTCAGGTGTTTCAATTCCATGATCCAATGCATTACGAATTAAGTGAACTAATGGATCACCGATCTCATCAATAACAGTACGATCTAATTCTGTATCGGCACCAATAATCTCTAAATTGATTTCTTTATTTAATTCTCTACTCAATTGGCGAACCATGCGAGGGAAACGATTAAAGACTTGATNGATTGGAACCATCCGCATGTTTAAAATAATATTTTGTAAATCTCCTGAGATACGTGCCATTCTCTCAACTGTTTCCTCAAGATCATTATGGCGTAAATCAGCAGAAATTTGTTCAAGTCTACCTCGATCTGTAACTAATTCTTCAAATAAATTCATTAATGCATCTAAGCGTTCGATATTAACTCGAATAGTTTTACTTGTTAATGGGCGTTTTGATGTTGTTTCTTCATGATCCTCTGAAGTTTCCTCTGCTGCCTTTACAGTATCTTGTGCTTCTTCAGCATCCCCACCAGTAAACTGATTAACTTTCAACTCGTTAACCGTTACACTGTTAATTTCAGACACTTTCATAATTTTCTGTTCAATTTCATCTGGACCATCTTTAGTAACTAAAACGACGGTAAAATCAAATTCGAAATTTTCATCTTCTAATTCAGTTACGCTTGGTACAGACTTGATAACTTCACCGATTTGCTCAAGAATTTCAAAAACCATGTAAACCCGAGCTGCTTTTAATAAGGTCGTATCTTGTAACTGTACTGTCACTTGATAATTTTGGTATCCTTTTTCATTCGACTGCTGCAAAACAGTTAATTCAAATTGATCTAATTCAGATTCAATTGATGATGTCTTCCCTGATGACTTATCTGCCTTTTTCGTTTGGCTGTCGATATTTTGGTCACCATTTTCGATTGCATCCAATTTATTAACAAGTTCGGAAACGTCTTGCTTTCCTTCACCGCCATCAATAATATCAAATACCATTGACTCGAGAGCATCAACAACAGTGAATATCACATCGACAATTTGTGAGTTTAAAGTAAGCTTTTTATTCCGAACAGCATCTAACACGTTCTCCATGTTATGAGTTAAATCAGCTAAATCTTGATAACCCATTGTTGCAGACATGCCTTTTAATGTGTGGGCAGATCTAAAAATTTCATTCACAATGGTAATGTTTTTTGGATCCTTTTCTAGTTCCAATAAATGATCGTTTAATGATTGAATGTGCTCTTTACTTTCTTCAATAAAAATATCGAGATATTCATTTACTACCATTCTATTCACCTCTAATTTTCAATAGATTTATAATCTTATCTGCAATATCTGGCAGTTCTACAACAAAATCAACGACACCTGTTTTCACTGCAGATTTAGGCATCCCGTAGACAACACATGATTCTTCAGCTTCACTAATAATGACCGTACTTTCTTTCGNCTTTTTCATTTCGACAATTCCTTCTGCACCGTCTGCACCCATTCCAGTCATAATCGTTCCTATTAAGTTATAGTTCACTAACTTTGCTAATGATTCAAATAAAACATCGACAGACGGNTGGTGACCGCTTCTATTTTCCTCTTTAGTAATCTTAGCTTTTANCCCTGCATCAGTTTCTATGACTCTAAACTGGAATCCACCAGGAGCAATATAAGCGACTCCATTTTCTAGCTTTTCACCATCTTTAGCTTCCCGAACTTTGATATGTGACAATTGATCAAGTCGTTTTGCTAATGAGTTCGTGAAGCCTGGTGGCATATGCTGGACGATTACGATTGGTGCTGGTATATTTTCAGGTAGTCGAGTAATCACTTGTTGTAGTGCGCGTGGACCACCAGTAGACGTACCAATTCCAATAATAACTTGGTGCTTTTTTGAAAGATTTGGTGCGATGCGACGATCAGACGTTTTTATATATGTAGAACGGCTGCTAGAATCTGTGAAAAGTTCAACTTTTGCCTTAGCTGCTTCAAGTACCTTACTTATAATTTCGGTCTCTATCTCCTTAATGTTTAGTGAAATAGACCCAGATGGTTTTGTGATAAAATCAACAGCCCCTAACTCCATTGATTCAAAAGTCTTATCTGCCCCATGCTTTGTTAAACTCGACAACATAACAACTGGTCGCGGTTTATTTTCCATAATTTTACTTAAAGCAACTAATCCATCCATTTCAGGCATCTCAATGTCCAGTGTGACGACATCTGGATTTAATTGATCGATCTTTTTTAGTGCATCGAGACCATTTCTAGCTGTACCTACAACAAGAATCTTAGGATGAGACTCTAAAATGTTTGAAATCATCTTACGCATAAATGCAGAATCGTCTACGACTAATACTTTTATTTTCTCCACATCCATCTACCTTTCTTTGATGAATTTTTTTAGTTTCGTAATAAAAGATGAAGGTGCTTTTTTATCGAGGTCAATTGAATCTGTTAAGTACTGTGTAACAATTTGATCAATAGCCCGAGATACTTGAGCTAGTGGATCATATAAAGTAAAAGGTACTTGTGAGATAACTGCTTTCGAAACCTTTTTGTCATCTGGTAAAACTCCAAGTGGGGTGATCTGTTTACCTAAAAAATAATTAGTCACCTTTTGAAGTCTTTTAATCACCTGTTTCCCTTCTTTAACAGAGTCTGCACGATTAATCAATAAATAGAATGGTAGTTGATCATTCTTATTATGTATATGTTTAATCATCGCATAGCCATCCATCATTGAAGTTGGTTCAGGTGTTGTCACTAGTATGCATTCATCAGCAGCTAAAATGTATGCTAAACTTTCATTTGTTGCCCCAGCTCCCATATCAAAAAAGATATAGTCATATTCAGTTGATATTTGATGATATTGATCTAAAAAGTAGTTAAGTTTTTCTTCATCCATATTAAACACAGTAGAAAGTCCCGAGCCAGCTGAAATATATGAAATCGCATTTGGTCCTACTTCTATAATATCATGAATCGACAAATNATTCTCGTACATTTGCACAATTGAATATCTTGCTTGAAGTCCTAGTAAGATATCAACATTTCCCATCCCGATATCTAAATCAATGATCAAGACTGATTTTTTCTTTTCAATTAATTTAAGCGCAAAATTAATTGTGAAATTAGATTTACCAACGCCACCCTTACCACTCACAACAGCAATTGTTTTTGCTTGTTTTTTCCCATTTTTCTCTTTCATCTTTTGACGAAGGCTTGCAGCTTGATCGTTATACATCGTGATCGTCCAAGTCAATCAATAAATTTGCTAATAAGCTTGGTGTTGCTGCTTTAATATCATCGGGAACATTTTGACCGTGAGTCAGATAACCGATCCCAATCTTCTTTTTGCTCACCAAATTTAATAGGGCACCATACGTACTTGTTTCGTCAATTTTTGTGAAAATTAATTTCTTTAATGGAATCGATTTGAATTGATCATAAAGGGCTAGTAAATCTTGCGCTTTTGTCGTTGCTGATAAAACTAAATATGTTTCAACATCATGCTCTAGATCAACAACCTTGCCTAACTCAGCTACGTACTTGGGATCCCGGAAATTACGTCCTGCTGTATCAACAAAAACAAGATCATACGCTTGAAATTTCAGACGAGCTTTTTGATAATCTTCCATCGTGTAGGCAATTTCTAATGGAATATCTAAAATATTTGAATATGTCTTTAATTGTTCAATCGCGGCAATCCGATATGTGTCTGTTGTAATTAAAGCAACTTTTTTACCATCTTTCAGCATGCTTTTGGCTGCTAACTTTGCAATCGTAGTTGTTTTACCGACCCCTGTTGGGCCAACTAGGTGAATGAATTTCTGTTCAAATTGAATTGCACCACAATTTTCTCTAGTAAAGAGAGCTTCTAGCTGTTGCTTTGTTTTTTTCTTTGCTTCTTGGAACGTCAGATCATCCGCTTGGTTCTGATCTAACGTGATTGNAATTAATTGATTAGCGACCTCTTCTTCAACTTCATGACTCATTAAATGTTCTTTGACTGATTGAAAAGCAGCAGGAAATCTTTGTTCAGTCTCATCAGCTGTTTTTTCCATCCATTTTCTCAATGAACGCAACTCTTCAATCATAATCTGTTGCTGTTTGTTTGAATGAGTACTTTCAGGTTTTCGTATTTCAGTTACTTGCTCGACTCGTTGCTGCTTAATTGGACGTGGTTTGTTTGACTCAGGATCGATTGCTGCAACAACTTCAATATTTCTTTTTTTAAATAGCCCTAAGAAGCCGCCTGTATATACGGCTTTAGAGCTTAGAATAACCGCATCCGCTCCAAACTCACTTCTTACCTTATCTAGTGCCTCTGGCATACTAGGTGCTACATATTTTTTTACCTTCATCCTGCTTTCACCACCCCAATACTTTGAACATCTAGATCTGGTTCTAATTCGTTATAAGATAATACAATCACATCTGGGAAAAATCGATCAAGCAATTGTTTCATATACATTCTAATTGTTGGAGAACATAAAATGATTGGGTTTTCTGACTGTAATGAAGCTTGTTCAATTCTTTCAGTTACCGAACCAATTATTTTTTGCTGGCTTTCTGGATCAAGCGCTAAATAATTTCCATGTTCAGTTTGCTGAACATGATCAGCAATCATTTGTTCAACCTCTCCAGCAACAGTGATGACACGAAGTGAATTTAAATCATTGGCATATTGCTTTGTAATTTGTGATGCTAATGATTGTCTTGCATATTCCCCTAATAATTCTGGATCATTCGTCATTTTCCCAAAATCAGCTAAGGTCTCAAAAATAACTGGCAAATTACGAATTGATACCTGTTCTCTTAATAATTTCGCTAATACCTTTTGAACATCACCAACACTTAATGGTTCCGGTGAAACTTCTTCGACTAAGATTGGATATGACTCCTTCAAATGGTCGATCAATTGCTTTGTTTCCTGGCGCCCCAATAATAAATGGGCATGTTTTTTGATCACTTCAGTTATGTGTGTAGATACAACTGATGGCGGGTCAACAACAGTATAGCCAGATAATTCAGCTTCATCCTTGATGTCCTCGCTTATCCATTTAGCTGGAAGTCCAAAGGCTGGTTCAGTCGTAGCAATACCATCTATTTCATCATCTTCCATGCCAGGTGTCATCGCTAAATAATGATCAAGCATTAACTCACCACTCGCGACTTCATTGCCTTTTATCTTCAGCTGATACGCATTAGGTGGTAATTGAATGTTATCGCGAATTCGAACAACTGGAATCACGACACCAAGTTCAATCGCCAATTGCCTTCTAATCATTACAATTCGATCCATCAGATCACCACCTTGGCTTGAGTCAACGAGTGGAATCAATGAATAACCAAATTCAAATTCGATTGGATCCATACTAATTAAATCAACAACATTTTCAGTTGATTCAATTTGTCTGGCAGCATCCTCATCTTCTACTTCACCTTGATCGATTATTGGTTCTTGTGTTGGACGATCAAGTACATATCCAGCGATCAATAAGACGGCTGATATTGATGTCGTTAACCAAAAATCAATTGTCGTAAAACCTAGAACAAAGATGGTACCGCCTGCGATATAAAGGAGTTTTGGATATTGTAACAATTGAGTTGATACGTCACTACTCAAGTTTTCCTCAGAGACAGCTCTTGTCACAATAATACCAGTGGCAGTTGAAATTAATAAGGCTGGGAGTTGCGTTACAATTCCATCACCAACAGTTAATTGCATATATGTTGATAGAGCTTCGCCAATGCTCATCCCCATCTGTAGCATTCCAATAATAATCCCAAAGATAATATTAATTAATACAATAATAATTCCTGCAATGGCATCACCTTTAATAAACTTACTCGCCCCATCCATCGCACCGTAAAAGTCTGCTTCTCGCTCAATTTTACTTCTTCGTTCTCGTGCCTGATGTTCATTAATTAAGCCAGCATTTAAATCAGCATCAATACTCATTTGTTTACCAGGCATCGCGTCTAAAGTAAATCGTGCACCTACCTCTGATACACGCTCACTTCCTTTTGTAATAACTAAGAATTGAATAATGACCAAAATTGCAAAGATTACAAAACCAACTAATGGGTTACCACCAATAACAAATGAACCAAACGTTTCAACAACACTACCCGCATCAGCTTCTGCTAAAATTGAACGGGTTGTAGAAACGTTCAAACCTAATCTAAATAAAGTTATAATCAATAGTAATGACGGTAAAACAGAAAACTGGAGAGGTTCAGTTATATTCATTGCTACTAAAATAACAACTAATGATAAAGCAATGTTTATCAAAATAAGAATACTTAATAACCATCCCGGTAACGGTACAATGATCATAACCATGATGACGATAACAAATAATAAAATTGATATATCTTTAAATTTAAACATTTAACTCTCTCCTTACGAGTTAACTTACGCTCTTTTTTCTACTTGATAAACGTAAGCCAACACTTCAGCTACAGCCTGATAATACGACTCATCGATCGTATGGCCAACCTCTACATTAGCATATAATGCTCTTGCTAAAGGACGATTTTCAACAATCATCACTTGATTTTTCTCTGCAAGCTCACGGATTTTAAAAGCTACATAATCCGCTCCTTTAGCAACAACATATGGAGCGATCGCTTTTGATTCATCATATTTTAAGGCAACCGCATAATGAGTTGGGTTCGTGATCACAACATCAGCATCTGGTACTTCACTCATCATTCGTCGCATTGCCATTTGACGTTGATTTTCTCTGATTTTTGATTTAATTAATGGATCACCTTCAATGTTTTTATACTCTTCCTTTATTTCATGTTTTGACATACGAAGATTTTTTTCATAATCAAAACGTTGGTATGCATAATCAAATACACCTAAAATGAGTAATGCGATAGCGGCTGATAGACCCATTCGTGTTGTTGTTGAGCCAAAAAAGGCCAGCGCACTATCTAAACCCGCTTGAGACTGCATAAATATTTCATCTTTACTACCCCAAAGTATTGAAAAAGTTACTGCACCGACAACGCTAATTTTTAAAATTGATTTGACTAACTCAACAATTGCTCGAATCGAAAAAATTCGTTTGGCTCCTTCCAACGGATTGAGCTTGTCCAGTTTCATTTGCAATGGTTCAGCTGTAAACAAGAAACCAATTTGAAGTAAATTCGATACAATTCCCGCAACAATTGCTACGCCTATAACAGGCGCTATTGTAATTGCCATATAAATAATAAGATCGATAAAAATCAGATGAAGTTGGTCAATCGTCACTGTCANATTAAGATATTCTGTGAAGACACGAGTATAAAGTCCAGTAAACCTTTCTTTCCAAAATGGACCGATCGCAATAAAAGTAATAAACATAAAAAAGAGCAAAATAGCTGTGTTTATATCTTGGCTTTTGGCAACCTGACCTTTTTCACGTGTGTCCTCTCNTTTTTTCGGTGTCGCTTTTTCGGTTTTCTCTCCGGAAAAAAACTGAAGGTCTAACGCTAACCATTCCATGCTTATATTCCTCCTAGGATCCGCATAAAGCTATCCATAACTTCCAACGTATAACCAAATAGACGCTTAACGATACTTATATAAAAGATCAAATAAACACTAATCGCAATAAAAGAAACTGTAATTTTCAACGGAATACCAACGACGAATACATTAAGTTGCGGGACTGTTCTCGCAATAATTCCTAGTGCAACATCGACTAAAAATAAACTTCCGACAATCGGAATTGCCATTTGAAATGCAATTAAAAACATTTGACTAAACATGACAATAACAGTTGTTATGTAATTTTGACTTGCAAAGTTGATTAACTGATCAAGTTCAACGAAATTAAAACTTGCTACAGCACCATTAATGAGTAAGTGATGNCCATCTATCGCTAAAATAAACAATAGCGCAAACGTGTAAAAATATTGACCAATAATCGGACTTTGAGCACCAGTTTGTGGATCCATTACGTTTGCGATCGCAAAACCCATTTGAAAATCGATAAAGCCACCAGCAATTTGAACGATTGTTAAAATTAACGTTGCGACTAAACCAATAATCAAACCAACCATTACTTCTTTAAAAAGTAATAATAGATACATTAAATCAATCGATAACGCAGGAACTTCAATTGTTGACACGATGATTAGACTAATAAAAAATGCAATGCCAATTTTAAATGAATTAGGAATGTTACGATATGAAAAAATCGGAACCGTTGCAATAAAAGCCACAAGTCGTGCAAAGATCAACAAGAAAGCAGGTAAGTAATTAAAATCAATTAATGTTAACATCGATTAACCTATAAACTGAGTGAGATTCTGAAAGATGCTCATCGCAAACTGTGTCAGTTGATTTAACATCCATGGACCAAAAAAGACAATACCAACTAAAACAGCGACAATTTTCGGGATGAAAGCTAAAGTTTGCTCTTGGATTTGCGTTGTCGCCTGAAAAATACTAACTAATAGACCGACAGCTAAAGCTAGAATCAGTAATGGCCCTGCAACCATCAATATTGTTATAATCCCCTGCTCCGCTAATGAAATAACAGATTCTTCACTCATGCTTTCAACCTCCTTATGGCTTTTTTATTCGCTAATGAAAACTCGATAATAATGATTCAATGATTAAATGCCAACCATCAACTAACACAAATAATAAAATCTTAAATGGTAAAGATATCATAACTGGAGGTAACATCATCATCCCCATCGACATTAAGATACTAGCTACCGTCATATCAATGACTAAAAACGGAATAAAGATTAAAAATCCCATTGTGAACGCGGTTTTTAATTCACTGATTGCAAATGCAGGAACGAGAGCTGTTAATGGAATATCTTCAATTGTTTCAATTGGCTCTGTATCCGTGTAATTTAAAAATAATTGTAAATCCTTTTGTCTCGTATGATTCGACATAAATTGTTTGATCGGTCCACTCGCTCGGTCATATGCCTCTTCTAAACCAATTTCATCATTCATTAATGGCGTCAACGCTTCTTGATTAATCTCTTGAAAAGTAGGTGCCATAACAAAAAATGTAATGAAAAGTGCAATCCCAATTAAAACTTGATTCGGTGGCATTTGTTGTGTTGCCAAAGAAGTTCTTGTAAATGACAAAACAATAATTGTTCGAGTAAAACTCGTTAACAAAATTAAAATGCCAGGTGCTAAGGAGAAAATCGTTAATAATATTAATAATTGTACGGCACTAGAGACTGTATCTACGTCAGTACCAGAGAAAATATCAATAAACTCATTCATAATTATTCTTCTTCCTTAAATTTCACTCTAATTTTTTCTCTTTTATCTTTCATCGCATCAAGCTCTCCTTTGAATAAAGAGGCAAAGTCTTGATCATTAGACGTATCATCTGCTTGACCCAATTCCTCGCTAGACTGCGGTTTTCTCTTTCGGATAAAATTAAACTGTTCGATCAATGACGAGTTGATCATTGGTGTTGATTGTTGATTTTCTAATAATTGTTCTTTAACTGATTGATCGGTAATTTCAGTTAGAATTGATACATCATCACCGACCCCAACAAGATAAATTTTATCCCCTACCTTAACCAATTGAGCTGATTTATTCATACCTAACGAAATACCACCTAAATTAGTTAAGACTTTTCCTTGGTGATTAAAATTGCTTGAACGGTTAAAAAATTTTAACAACAAATAAATTAAGCCAATAATTATCACTAAGACGACAATAATTCGGATGATTAGACCAAAAATAGTCGGTTGTTTACTCTCGCTCGATTGTGAAGGATCTGAAACAACCGCATCTTGATCCATTGATTCCTGCTCATCTTGTTCGATCGATTCCGTTTGATTAAAAAAATCAGAGACAGAACCATCACCTGTTTCAGCTTGAATAACGAACGGGCTAAACAAAGTCGAAAGCAATATTAAGAAAAATACGTACTTTTTCATCCAATCAATCCAATGCTTTAGTTATCGCTTCAATAACTCGATCTGCTTGAAATGGTTTAACAACGAAGTCTTTCGCTCCTGCTTGAATCGCATCAATTACCATCGCTTGTTGTCCCATCGCTGAACACATAATGACGATTGCATTCGGATCAAGTGCTTTAATTTCTTTTAAAGCTGTAATCCCATCTTTTTCAGGCATCGTAATGTCCATCGTCACAAGATCTGGTTTTAGCTCCTCATACTTTTCAACAGCTTGTTGACCGTCTTGTGCTTCACCAACAATTTCAAATCCATTTTTATTTAAAATATCCTTAATCATCATCCGCATAAAAGCTGCGTCATCTACAATTAAAACTGTGTGTGCCATCATTCTTCCTCCTAAACATTTTTACTTTAAATTTTTCAATCGATCAGTTTGACTAATGATCTCTGTAACTCTAACACCAAAATTTTCATCAATAACGACAACTTCACCTTGAGCAATCAACTTATTATTGACATGAATATCAACAGGCTCACCTGCTAGTTTATCAAGCTCTAGAATTGAACCTGATGATAGTTCAAGTATATCTTGAACCGCTCTTTTTGTTCGACCTAATTCGACAGTAACTTGCAGTGGAATATCTAACAGCATGTCCAAGTTACGTTGTTCAGTTTGTGGTAAATCGAATTGTTCAAAACTTGAAAATTGAGCATTTTGAATCGTTGCATTCGCTTGTGTCGGTTCACCAATGTTTCGTGGTTGCCTTGGTGGAGTGCTTACCATTTCACGCTCAACGGTTTGTTGACTCATTGATTTAACCTCTTTTTCCTCATGTTTTACTTCTGCCTGTGGTTCAGGCGTCGGCTCTGGCTCGGGTTCTGGAGCATTTAATAAACCATCGACCATCTCTTTAGCAAATGATGGTGGTAATAGTTGCATGATATTCGAATCAACTAAATCCCCAATGATTAATTGAAAAGAAACTTTGATTAAAATGTCATCATTAGGAATATACTGGTCACTCNAATCTTCCGACACATCCAGCATAACAGTTTCCGGTGGGGAAATATCAACTCGTTTTGAAAAAATTGTTGACATACTTGTTGCAGCAGTCCCCATCATTTGATTCATTGCTTCTTGAATCGCACTCATGTAAATATCATCTAGTTCAATCTCTTGATTATGCCCTTGACCATCACCACCAAGCATTAAATCCGCAATAACATAAGCATCATCTGATTTTAAAATGAACAAGTTATCAGCTTTAAAACCTTCTGTATATTTAACTTCAACACCGACATGTGGGACCGGAAATTCTTTTTCAAGTTCATTTCGCTTCACAAATGTGACTGTAGGTGTTGTAATTTCAACTTTTTGATTTAATAATGTTGCAAGAGTTGTAGCAGAACTTCCAAATGATATATTACCTATTTCTCCTAAAGCGTCTTGTTCAATTTCTGTTAAGACAGGCTGTTCTTCTTGAGGCTGATCAATTACCTCTTCCTCTGTATCATCATCCAAATTTAACAACGCATCGATTTCATCTTGTGAAAGCATACCATCATTCATCGTCTGGTGCCTCCTTCTTTATTTCTTCTAAAATTTGTACAGCAACTTTATTTTTATTATGTCCTGGCTGGACTTTAAATAGTGTTTCACCTTCAGATTGTAAAGGTAAAGGATCATGGATTGATTGATCTAAATGGAGCACATCACCTTTTGCTAAATGTAAAAAGTCATGAATTGAAATTTTAGTTTCTCCTAACAATACATTCAAGTCTAGCACAGTTGTTTTGAGATTATCAGATAAGTTCTGATATTCTTCCGGTTTACGATCTTTTTGTGTTTCTGTCTGCATCCAATAGTGAACAGAAAGCCTCGGCATAATCGGCTCTAATACAACATGTGGAATACAAATGTTGATCATTCCGGAACTTTCTCCAATTGTCNTGTTTAAAGAGACGACGACAACCGTCTCGTTTGGTGAAACGAGTTGTAAGAACTGAGGATTAACCTCAAATTCTTCTAAAACTGGATCAATATCTGCCACAGAAGACCAAGCTTCTCTTAGATTATCAAGAGATCGTTCAAATAAATTGGTCATAAGCGTTGATTCAATTTCTGTCAAATTATCAATTTTATTTAAACTTATCCCTTTACCACCTAAAATGCGATCAAGCATGGCATAAGCGATATTTGGATTGATTTCAAAGATAATTCGACCATCTAACGGCGCCATACTAAAGATGTTTAGTACAGTCATCGTTGGTACGGAACGAATAAATTCCTCATATGGAATTTGATCAACTGAAGCGACAGAAATATGTACATATGTACGTAACTGTGCTGAAAAATAAGTTGTTAATAGTCGTGAATAATTTTCATTAATTCTAGAAATACTTCGAATCTGGTCTTTCGAGAAACGTAAGGCACGTTTAAAATCATAGACGCGAACCTTGCGCTCACTTTCTTCTTGTTTCAATTGATTAGCGTCCATTTCACCGGACGACAATGCTGATAATAGTGCATCAATCTCACTTTGAGACAGAACCTTATCGGCCATCCATTCCACCTCCTACAGAGGAGTTATACTACTGTACAATTTTACCCACGATATAGACGTCGGTAATTTCCCCTTCTTCCATTAGTTTGTTCATTTCAACTTTCAATGTCTCTTCAAATTGTGCTAAATCAGATTGTAATTGATCTGACGTCATGTTGACAGTCTCTTTAATTAAGATATTTTTAAATTGAAACTCTCTTAATTCAATTTCTTCTCTAGCATCGCTGTTATTTGTGAGAATATTAAATTTCATTTGAACATAGCGGTTATCCCCCAAATCAAGATTAATTTCCTCCGTCGTATAGGAATACTCAACTTGTTCTTCAATCGTGAGCGCTCGGTCTGGGTCGCTATCGTCTAATAATAGAAAAACAACTCCACCGACCCCAGCTATAGCAATGATAGCGAGAATGACTAAAACCACTTTAAAGCCGTTATTATTCATTTTTATCACCTACTTTTAATTGAAAACCTACTAAGCCAATCTGCTGAAAATAGTTTAAAGCTGACTCTCTAACTTCTAATTCGGTTTCTTTCACAACTAGTTTTTTGCCATTATATAATGTGATTGTCGTATCAGGAAATGATTGAACTCGCTCAATATACATTGCATTTAAAGTAAATGTGTCACCGTTAAAGTTTGTTAATTGAATCATTTTTTTATTAGGAGCAAGTCGCTAAACTTGCTCCAACCTCCTAACTATCGTTTAAGGTTAACTAATTCTTGTAAAATCTCATCTGAAGTTGTGATAATTCTTGTGTTTGCTTGGAAGCCACGTTGAGCAACAATCATGTCGGTAAATTCTTCAGCCAAATCAACATTCGACATTTCGAGTGCACCAGAGACAATTGAAGCAACTCCATCCTCTGGTTCATGTAGCAGAGGAGTGCCATCATCTGCTGTAACCAAACCGTCATTTACTGTTGATCGGTACATATTGGCACCAACTTGCTCTAGACCACCAGGATTTGCAAAATTAGCTAGAGCAATTTGACCAGCTTCTTGGGTCTCGTTATTTTCATCAATATAGTTGACTATCCCATTGCCCTGAATACTAAAACTAGTAAAGTCTTCTGGTAATTGAATTCTGATTGGATTACCAGCTTCATTTGTTCCAACCAAGTATTCACCGTTGGCATTAACAATATAATTATCATCATCCAAATACATATTTCCAGCTCGTGAATAAAGTAAATTGGCATCTGGTAAATTAATTTCATCTTCATCAACACCTGATGCAAAAATAAACATCCCATCTCCTTCTAAAGCAAGGTCAAGCGTTCGGTTCGTTGTTTGGCGGTTACCTTGTGTATGGATCACGTCAATCGCACCGATTTGTGAACCTAGTCCAACTTGCTGTGCGTTAATTCCACCGCGAATACCAGTTGGAGCTGATGCACCAGCGATTGTTTGACTCATCATGTCTTGAAAAGCAACCCGTGATTTCTTGTAGCCAGACGTGTTAACGTTGGCAATGTTATTACCGACAACATCTAGTTGTGTTTGAAAACCTTTCAATCCTGCGATACCAGAATACATTGATCTTAACATTTAAACATTCCTCCTATTGATAGACTCCTGTATCATTCAGTCAACAGGGTCAGGGGCTTCCTGTTAAGGTCCAGCCCTAATCTAATAAAATTGTTCCATTAATATTTGTGAAAATCCGACTTTGTGCTTCATTACGATCAAGCGCTGTTACTACTGTATTATTTTTCGCACTAACTAATAACGTTGCCTCACTCGTAATTACTAATGAATCGGTAATACCTTTTTGTTTTGCTTGTTTAACTTGATTAGCTATTTCTTGCCACTTTTCAGTTGAAATATGAATTTGCCGCTCATCTAATCGATTTTGTGCATGTTTACTTATTTTCAGTTCTGATGATTTTGTTTGTTCTAAAATCGATTGAAACGATTGTAGTGGACGATTATTTTGCGCCACTCTTTGTTGACGATTTTGTAACAACGCCTGTTGTGGCACGTGTTGTATTCGGTGATTCATTTATCCTCCTCCTTTACTCTTTGGAAGGTTGATTGATCCTTAAAATTTCGTCCGTGTAAATCTCACTGCCATCTGCGAGTTCGAGAACGGCATAACCGTTATTTTCGCTAATTGCAATGATTTCATTAACATTAATTTCTTTAGGCTCTTTGACTTGACCGGTTTCTTCATCAATTGCATAATAACTCACTTCTTTTCCAATCAGATGACTGTACTGAATAATCGGAGACATCATTTGATTATTAACTAACATACTGATTGATTCATTCATATTCATCATTTGCTCTAATGAAGAGAATGTCGTCATTTGCGAGATGAATTCACGATCATCCATCGGACTTAGTGGATCTTGATTTTGAATTTGTGTCATTAATATTTTTAAAAATTCATCTTTACCAAGTTCTGAACTCGGTGTACCTCTATCAATATTGCGTAAGTAATAAGACGGGTCGATTCGCGTCATTTACTACACCCTTTCTTGATTCAGAAGATCTTCAAATCGGATCGTTTCTTCATCATGATCGATTTGTTCTGTCTGTCTTGATTGTTGATTTTGTTCATTTGGTTCATGCTGATCCGGCATGTCTTCATATGGTGAAGGTTGTTCAACAAAAATTGGTTCAGCAGCTTGTTTTTCTATCACAACGTTGTGTGGTGCAAACATATGTCTAAGTTCGCGTACATTTGCTTCAAGTGCTTCTTTCGCCATTTGTGAACTTGCTGTTAGCTTCACGAGCATTTCTCCATCAATTTCAGTCAACTCCACCATAATTGTCCCAAGAGATTTTGGTGCTAACTTTAACTGCAGTTGATTGTTTCCAGATAAGTTTTGGATGAATCGACTTTGACTAATTGCTTTTTCAAACTGACTTAATAATTGTTCATTCAATTGTTCGCCTGTCTCAACAGATTGACCAAGTTGAATTTGTAATTGTTCAATCGCTGAGTCTGTTCGATGCTGACTAAACATCTGACCAAACGTGTTAGCCTGTTCTTCAGTTGTTGAATGCACTTGTTCGATCGCAGCTCTCACCCACTTTAAAACATCCTTTGAGGTGACGGTTGTGTTTGAGTGATAACTCGTCTTGTCTGCTAACGTTGTTTTCTTGAGAAAGTTTTCATAAACTTTAGCAAAAGTAGTAAGTTTTGATTGATCAGTTCCTTGAGTTGCTAACTGGTCTAACACAACAGATATTGGTTCTTTAGTTGCTTGCAGCTGTTTTAATAGATCAAGTAATTGTTTCGCATCATTTTGTGAAAAATCCTCGAATTGATTAAGCACTTGATTAATTGATTCAGCAACAACACGATGACTTACTCGACTACTCTCACTCTTTTCAATTGTTGCTAAATATGTCTCAATCGGAATAATTGGAGTCTGTGTGCTAATCATTTCACTACTTGAATCTTGTTCTGACTCTTCATCTAGAGTTAGAACATTTACTAATTCTTTAATCAGTTCACGATCCAGCTCAATTTTTGATACATCCAATGCTGATAGACCGGTAACTAGTTGCTGAAAGACGGTTGTGTTTGAGTGATAACTCGTCTTGTCTGCTAAAGTTGTTTTCTTGAGAAAGTTTTCATAAACTTTAGCAAAAGTAGTAAGTTTTGATTGATCAGTTCCTTGAGTTGCTAACTGGTCTAACACAACAGATATTGG
>JGI24708J26588_10001577_pt1 | contig 18020 bp, 14 predicted proteins | sample BioPla1DNA2_FD_26588 | JGI IMG/M metagenome (IMG submission 26588) | reverse complement strand
CAGAATGAACCCTGCCTACGAAGGATCTGGCAACAACAGCTAAACAATTATCTAAATGTCATCCTGAGGCGGACAGAATGAACCCTGCCTACGAAGGATCTAGCAACAATGGTTAAACAATCGTTCAAATGTTAAAAAACAAGCGGGGAAACAATTTCCCCGCTCATATTAATTAAATCCTAAATTTTGCAATCAACTCATTCAGTTCTTCCGCTAATTCTGCCAATTGATTACCAGAAGCCGCAATTTGGTGTATACTTGCGGTCTGTTCTTCAAGGGCTGCTGAGGATTGTTGTGTACTTGCCGCATTTTCCTGGGATATGGACGACAAATTATGTATTATTTCTATTAGTTCAATATTTTTGTCTCCTATTCCTTTTTCCGATTCATTCAGATTTTCGAGGACTTCCCTCATATTTTCTATGGCAGCCGCTATCATATTGAACTTCTCTCTTGTATCGAATACGCCTCCGGTTTGTTCTTCTGCTATGGTATTAACATTTTCCATGGTGGTGACAGCTTCATTTGTGCTTTCCTTTAATTCATTGATTATAAGGTTTATCTCTTCTGCAAAGCTGGTTGATTGTTCGGCAAGTTTTCTTATCTCATTAGCCACTACTGCAAAACCGCTGCCTGCTTCACCTGCTCTTGCAGCTTCTATTGCGGCGTTCAGGGCAAGTAGATTTGTTTGATTAGCTATATTTTCTATCATTGCACTGGCATTTTCGATGTTGGCGGCATTTTTATTTGTGTCCTTTATAATATCAAATATAATTTTTGCTGCATTTTGACTTTCTTCTGTTTTCTCGACTAACTCTTTAAGTATGTCGAAACCTTCTTCTTTTTGTTTATCTATTTCATCCGAAGATGCGTTCAGCTCGATTACGTTTTGTGCATTCAGCTCTATAAATTGGCTCACTTCTTTTACTTTATCGGCCGCATTTTCCGCATCTGCTGCTTGGTCGGATGCTCCTTTTGCAATTTCGTCTATTGCTCTGGCTACCTCATCTGATGCCGCGGATGCTTGTTCAGATGTATTATATAGTTCCTTTGAGGAGGTTGCCACATTCTTAGATGTGCTATAAACATTTTCAATCAAATTCCTCAGATTATTATATAGGCTGATCACTGATTCGGCTATGGTGCCAATCTCGTCTTCCTTTTTACTCAACTTGTCCAGGGAGTTGCCGCTATCGGTGAGGTCATAGTTTGCTATTTTTTCTATCTCCTTTGATACATGTATTATGGGATCGGTAAAGTTTTTACTTATCAGAAATGTTAGGGCTAATGAAATCAATAGGCTCAATGAGATAACTATTGTAGTCATCTTGGCCAGGCTTGTATTATGTATTTTTATAGAATCCTCCAATGCCTTTGTCGGTGTACCTATAAATAATATCCCGATTATATTATTGGCTTCGTCCCTTATAGGTTGGTAGGCCGTAAAGTGGTTTTCGCCGAGTATTTTTGCTTCACCGACATACAGCTCACCTTTCATTACTGTTTGATATGCATTGCTGTCTTTACCCAAGAAAGTACCTACCGCCCTTTTGTTTTCTTCGGTCATAATGTTTGTTGAAATTCTCTTAAAGTCATCTCCAACCTTAGCGAAAATAGTAGCCTTGTCCCCCAAGTCTTCAAATACGGCATCGACCATTTCAAATCTATTTTCCAGACTGTTACCTTCGCTATCGTACAATATTTCACCTTCTTGGCTCAACACACCGTAAAAATCACTGAGGTATTTTGTTGTCAGGTTCATATTGTTTGCAATATGATCCCTTAATATTTCGTTTTTGATATTGTTCATACCTCTTGTATTGTTCAAAAATCCCAGCAAACCAATGGCTATACTGGATAATAGGATTATTATTCCAAAATATGCCAATAATTTAATTTTAATACTCTTCATATTTATTCCCCCTTATTTCTACAGTATAAACAAAAAATACCTAAGTTTAGTTATATTATACCATGTTCTGTTCAAAAAAGATGTCGAATTACAAATATTATTAATTAAAGTCCTAATTTTAAAATACCGGGGGATTATATTCTAAATAATACATCCTCTTTATTTTTCACTTACTTCCACAATCCATCCTTCGGGAGCCTTGACATCGCCAAATTGAATCCCGCAAAGTGTATCATATAGTTGTTTTGTAATGGGGCCTACCTCGGTCTCGCTGTGGAATACATGGAGTTTTCCGTTATGCTCTATGCCGCCGATTGGAGTTATAACCGCGGCCGTACCGCATGCTCCCGCTTCTCTAAATTCATCTAAATTATCAATAAATACGTCCCTTTCTTCTACCTCCAAACCCAAGTATTCCTTGGCTACGTGCATCAACGAATATTTAGTAATACTGGGCAATATGGAGGGCGATTTCGGTGTTACGAATTTATTGTCTTCGGTTATTCCGAAAAAGTTGGCCGCACCCACTTCCTCAATCTTTGTGTGGGTTGCAGGATCTAGGTATATACAATCTGCAAAACCTTTTTCAACGGCAATTTTGTTGGGCATGAGGCTGGCCGCATAGTTGCCTCCTACCTTGATTGCTCCCGTACCGAAGGGCGCAGCCCTATCAAAATCCGTTACGATAAAGTTAACGGGTGCCAGTCCGCCTTTAAAATAGGCGCCTACAGGCAAACAAAAAATACTGAATATATATTCCGAAGCCGGCCTTACACCTATGTTATCTCCTACACCTATAGCAAAGGGGCGGATATATAGGGTGGCACCTGTTCCGTAGGGTGGAACATAAGCTTCGTTGGCTCTGACCAGTTGAATACAGGCATCGATAAATTTTTCTTCAGGTATTTCCGGCATTAAAATACGTCTACAGCTTTCATTCATCCTTTTAGCATTTTGGTCGGGTCTGAAAAGTTGAATTACACCGTCTTTCCTTCTGTATGCTTTCATTCCCTCAAAACATTGCTGTCCGTAATGGAGGGCGGGAGAACCTTCGCTGATGGTTAACATGTTATCTTCAACCAATTTACCTTTGTCCCATTCTCCGTCTTTCCACCTGGATATATACCGCAAATCCGTTTTCATGTATGAAAATGAAAGTTTTTCCCAATCAATGTTTACATCCCTTTTCATTAATATTCCCCCTAAGTTATTTAAGTAATAATCAAGAATTAAGGCTTTCTGATTATATTATAGAACTTTGCATAAAGGTTTACAAATATAATTTGGTCCGATTTATCTGAGTATCGAGAAACCGAACCAAATGTAAAAATCAGTCTGGGGGGTCAAAACCCCAAAAATTATTCCCTGAAATTATTGCTAAGGTAATATTCAATATTTTTAAATTCCTGCCAAATTTTTTTATTTTCTCCTGATAATTCTTTAGTAAATTCCCCATTTTCCCTAAAATACATTTTATGATTTACATCAAATCCTTTTTTCATATTTGTAATGTATTGCATGTATTCGTTGCCTTCCCAGCCCAAACAGTCAAATAGTTCGGACATAAGGAAATTAGGGCTTATGGTTCTTGATTCTCCTATTAGTTCTTTATTGAGAACCTTTTTGGCACCGCTATTTCCCCAAATTAAATATGGGGTCTGGTAATAGTTTTTAAATCCTTCTATGTTTTCTAAGTCTAAGTCAATGTCCAGCATTTTATATACACTGTTGTCTTTTCCAAGCCAGGGGTTGTGGTCACCGAATACTACTATTATCACAGGTTCTTCTTCATTCCTGAAATAATCGAATAACTTTTTGAGGGCTGCATCGGTCTTATTTATTCCCTCCATATAATTGTTGATTATATTGTAATCCGACTCGCTATAATGAGCCTTTTTAACCAAGTATTGTGTATCCCAATGTTTTTCATCGGAATAGGGCCCGTGATTTTGATAGGTCACTGAAAAATTAAAATAGGGCGCATTGTCCTTTTTACTGTTTTCGAATCCTTCTATTATAAAATCAAAAAAATCTATGTCCATCAAATATGAGCTTTGGACCTCATAATATTTGTTATCATAATGGTCGTATTTGTCAAATCCTAAGTATTCGTTTATATTTCGTCTGTTATAGAAGGACCCTGTTATAGGATGCATGGCCTCGGTTCTATAGCCCTGCTCCTTCAAGTACCGGACAAAGGAATTTGTTTTAGTGAAATATCCCGGATGGGAATTATAACCTGTAAGAAATGCTCTTTCCGTATCTATGGTACCTCCCGCAAATACGTTTGTTACTAATTTGCCATGGATAGATTCTTTCTGCAGTTTGTGAAACTCCTTATATATGTCTACATTCAGATCTACATTTTCGAATTCGGAAAAATCATTATAGGCTTCCAACATAACAGATATGATGTTTACCTTTGTGTTGGCCGGAATATCCTTATAGCTGTTTTTGTTCAGGATTTCCTTGGCTTTATCTTCTTTATATCCCTGTGGCGGGTGTGTTTTCAAATCCCGGATGCTATATATAAAAGGGTAGACAAGTCCTTTGGATTGGTATATCTGTGAATCAATCCATACATTTATAGTTTCTTTGTCTCCCAATTCTGCATATACTCTCGGGTCGAAATAGTAACCCTTGAATATGAACACAGATAAAATGCCCAGAAATAATATTAGGGCTATTCTTGTGTTCTTAGCTCTGATTTTGGGTTGGAAAAACATTTTCAACACAATTCCTATTCCGATTATTCCCAGTATCATTACTATAACCCTTGTGCTCAAACCTAAATCATAGGTTTTTGCCATTTTTAACGATTCCTTGGCCAGTTTTATATCAATAAAAACAAAGGGGTCATCCCTGTATGTCAGTTTCAGTTTATTTACTATCCCTATTGCGGTAAATATTAGGGACGTCAGCAAATATGCAAACCATAATCTGTTGGATATCAAATATACAAAACACATCAGCAAAAATATAGGGACAAAATTCATGAAAACAAGCATGTTTTGTTTGAAATAGCTCTTAAAAAGCGGCATGTTTAATGTAGCCGACGAAAATGCAAATGTTATAGTCATTATCATGATGCTCAATACCGCCATGACAATGATTGTGAACCCTATTTTTATAACTTGTCTTTTATTCAATTTACTTCCTCCAAAATAACCTCTCCGCCAAGCAATAAAGCGTGCAGTAGAATCTTGTTTAGTAAAATACTAATCTTATCACTTGTATTTGTCAACCCCCCTCGGGGGAATGGCAGACTGTTTGAAAAAGCCCCTTTTTCACTTTTTGTCGTTCTGAGCGTAGCGAAGAATCCCNTTTTTAGGCCATTTGAAATCCTTCGTCTCACTCAGGGTGACAATTTTCATACAGTCTGACGGTTCTCTTGGTCTTTGTATGTCAACTCGAAATCGGCGTTTCGTATAAATACAACCAATTTGGAAATAATATCTAAAAGTTGAAGGAGTGAAAGATAGTATGGAAAGGGACGTCATTATTAAACAAATTATTCTTATAACCGACGGACGGTCAAATATAGGGGGAGACCCTGCGAGGGCTGCGGCCAGGGCGTACAAAAACGGTATCATTGTCAATACCATAGGAGTTGCGGGTCAAAAATGCATCAGGAAGGATGCATTAAACGAAATCATACAGATAGCTAAGGCAGGAGGGGGAAGTTATGAATGCAGTTACACAGACAGGTTGTTTCAAACAATGCAAGGTCTGACCTATAAGACTATAAATCAAACCCTTAAGCACGTTGTTAATAAGCAATTAAAGGAAATGATAGGTGAAGATATTAACAATATGGAGCCTGAGTCTCAGAGTAAAATGTTGAATTACATCGACAGATTTTCTGATGATGTGGAGATACGGTGCTGTATTTTATTAGATAACAGCGGAAGTATGGCGAACAAAATTCATATTGTAAAATATAGTATTTTGGACTTGGTATATTCCCTTGAGGGTAGGAGAGGCAGGGTAGATATTGCGGTTGCGGCCTTNCCCGGGGAAAATGTTTACAAATGTGACATATTGCATGATTTTAACGATTCTGCNGAGGGATTGGGNAAATGTCTTCATAATATCAATCCAAGGGGTTGTACCCCCACGGCCTTGGCTATCAGGGAAGCCACAAGATTNATAAACAGATATAATGTAATCAGACCTGTAGATAGCAAAGTGGCGCGGAGCGGGGCTGGACAGTTATCNCATTTAAAAAGTGAAATGTGACATATGTGTTGTCCCGGACTATTGGAAAAATCCCTGACTGTGTCATATTGAATGTAATAGGGAAGAACGAAAAAATTTCGCAGGGATAGGGCCTGTGGTCAATCTTTTTTGATCGGGCCTATCCTTTTTGTCGTTGCTATGAAGGTCCTACATTTTTGTCATCTGAGACGGACAATATATGTTTGACCCGTGAAGGATCTGTATTGTAAAAAAGAAAACCTTAAAAGTTTTGCAAATGCACTGCCGACAATATATAATGAAAAGAGTATAAAGGAAAAAACTGCAAAGGAACAAAAAATAAATTACAAGGTTAATTTGTCTTTTATCGGGGGCCTATTTTTATTTGTTTTTACTTTATAATTAATTCTTATATAATATAAATAAAAAATGTTTTACATAAACAGTTCCAATCAAAAGGGTGAAGGATGAATATATATTATGTTAGATAGGATAAGGGAAACAATTGAAGAACACAACCTTATAGAAAAAGGGGACAGAATTATTGTGGCAGTTTCCGGAGGACCGGATTCGGTGTGCCTGTTGCATGTTCTTTGTCGGCTGAGGGAAGAATATGACCTGAAGTTATATGGTGCTCATCTAAACCATAACTTCAGGGGCATAGAAGCACAGATGGATGCTCAGTATGTATCTAATCTTTGTGAAGAGCTGGATGTGTTTTGTTTTGTTAAAAGTTTAGATGTGCCCCAATATGCAAAAAAGAAGGGATTGTCTCCCGAAGAGGCGGGAAGAATACTTCGCTACGATTTTTTTGAGGAAGTTGCACAGAGAGCCGATGCGACCAAAATTGCTGTGGCTCATAATAAAAATGACCAGGCGGAAACTGTGCTCATGAGGCTTCTAAGGGGAGCAGGGTTACAGGGTTTGACAGCTATACACATCAGGAGAGGAAAAATTATCAGACCTTTGCTCAATACAGACAGGGAAGATATAGAAAAATATTGCAAGATATACGATTTATCACCGAGAACTGATGAATCCAATCTGGAATCTATATATTACAGAAACAAAATAAGATTAGAATTAATTCCATATTTAGAGGAAAACTATAATCCGAATATTACGGTAAATCTGGTTAGGACTGCAGAGATACTGAAAAAGGATTTTGATTTCATAGAAGATAAGGCAAGGGAGGTTTACACAAGCCTGGTAAGTGAACAGGATGCACAGAGACTGGAGCTACCCATAGAAGATATACAAAAATTGCATGGTTCGCTACAGTCCAGGGTGATCAGGTTGGCGGCGGAACAACTGTTAGGAAGGCAGGAAATTTTGGAATATAAGCATGTGCAGGATGTACTGGAATTGATGGAAAAAGGCCTGACGGGGAAAAGGATAACCCTGCCCTTGGGACTGGTTGCTAAAATAAATTATAGAAATATTTGTTTTGTTACAGGCGATCAGGAAGACGAGGTATTTTATTATGAACTGCCTACAGAGGGAAGTTTCGATTTGGAGGAAATAGGTGCAACTTTTACTATGAGAGTTGTGGAACGCGAAGAAATTAAGGAAATATCCAGGGACAAATACCGTAAATGCTTTGATTATGATAAGATTAAGGGTGTACTGAATGTCAGAAGTCGTCAAGATGGAGATCGTTTTTATCCCCTGGGTTTAACGGGAAGCAAAAAGTTAAAGGATTTTTTTATTGATTATAAGATTGAACGGGATGAAAGGGATCGAATCCCCTTAGTATGTGATGATGATGAAATTATGTGGGTAGTGGGATACAGAATCAGTGAAAAATATAAGATAACATATAAAACGAGCCGTGTGCTGGAAATAGTATTCGATGAAAACCCGGGTGTATCAGCTGATGACAATTTGGAATTATCCCAATAATGATTGTTATCCTATGAAGGATCATGTTTTTAATTACTATGGACAAAATATATCTTTATGTCATCCTGAGACGGACAGGATAAACTTGGCCCACGAAGGATCACTTTTAAATTAATTTCAGTTGTTTTAAAGTATGTTTTATGGTAGAATTATAAGATGTAACAATTTATGCATTATAGATAGGAGGAGGTTCTGCTTGAGGAAATTTTTTCGGGGAGCAAGTTTTTATATCTTGATATTCATTATTTTGCTTTTTATAATCCAACAGTTTGGAAACAAATCCTCACAGACAATAAACATTGAATTTTCCAGTTTGTATCAAGAATTATTAAAAGAAAATGTGCAAGAAATTCATATGGTCGATCGTTTTATAGAAGGAATTATGACGATAGATAATGAAGAGGTTAATTTTAAATCCTTTATACCTGAAGTATTTAATGAAAAGGAATTTACTGAAGTGATAGATAAGCAGATGAAGGCCGGAATACTGAAATATGAGGCGACACCGCAACCAAGCACACCTTGGTTTATAGAAATGCTGCCTTCTGTGCTTATGATATTGATATTCGTAGTGTTTTGGTTTGTATTTATGCAACAGTCCCAGGGTGGCGGCAGCCGTGTAATGTCGTTTGGAAAGAATCGGGCAAGGTTGTATAAAGAGGATGAAAAGACAAAGATAACATTCCAGGATGTTGCGGGACTGGATGAAGAGAAGGAAGAATTACAGGAAATAGTGGACTTTCTAAGGAGTCCGAAAAAATATATGGAACTGGGTGCCAGAATACCAAAAGGTGTCCTGATGGTAGGCCCGCCCGGAACAGGCAAAACATATTTGACTAAGGCTGTTGCAGGTGAGGCAGGGGTACCCTTTTTTAGTATAAGTGGTTCCGATTTTGTGGAAATGTTTGTAGGGGTCGGTGCTTCACGGGTACGTGACCTTTTCGAACAGGCCAAAAAGAGTTCGCCCTGTATAATTTTTATCGACGAGATAGATGCAGTCGGTAGGAGAAGGGGTGCAGGACTTGGCGGAGGACACGATGAAAGGGAGCAAACCCTGAATCAATTACTGGTTGAAATGGACGGTTTCGGTGTAAATGAGGGTGTTATTATTGTAGCCGCAACCAACAGACCCGACATTTTGGACCCCGCATTACTGAGACCCGGCAGATTTGACCGACAGATAGTGGTGGGTTCCCCGGACATCAGGGGCAGGGAGGCAATATTGAGGGTACATTCTAAAGGTAAGCCTTTGGCAAGAGATGTAGACCTAAAAGTGTTGGCAAGACAAACTCCCGGGTTTACGCCGGCCGATATAGAAAATCTTATGAACGAGGCTGCCCTCCTTACCGCAAGGAAGGGTGACAGGATTATAGAAATGTCAACTGTAGAAGAGGCTATCACAAAGGTAATTGCAGGCATAGAAAAGAAGAGCCGTGTAATAAGTGAAAAAGAAAAAAGGCTGACAGCTTATCACGAGGCGGGTCATGCTGTGGTTGCCAGATTGTCCCCGGATTCTGATCCGGTGCATCAGGTGTCCATTATTCCCAGAGGTAGAACCGGTGGATTTACCATGATTCTGCCTACGGAGGACAGACATTTTGCAACCAAAACAGAGATGGAAAGCAACATAGTGCATCTTTTGGGCGGGCGTGTGGCGGAAAAACTTGTACTGGACGATATAAGTACGGGAGCACAAAACGATTTGCAAAGGGTGACCTCAATTGCAAGGGCAATGGTTACAAAATATGGAATGAGTGAAAAACTCGGTTCAATAAGCTTCGGCGGTGAAGAAGAGGTGTTTGTGGGAAGGGATTTCCACTCTACAAAGAACTATTCGGAATCTATAGCTGCCGAGATAGACAAGGAAATCAGACGAATCGTTGACGAGGCACATGAAAAAACGGAAAAACTGTTGTCAGAAAATATGGATAAACTTCATGCTGTAGCCCAAGCGCTTTTGATAGTCGAAACTCTGGATGCGGAACAATTTGAAATGGTCTTCAGCGGTGAGGTAACAGTTAAAGAAAAAGACACACCTGAAGATGTTCAAATAAAGATGAACAGAATTAAGAGAAACAAAAGATATAAATCGATCCAAGATGAAAAAGCTGAAGAAATCCTGGGGGATAGTGTGGATAAAAAAGAGAAACGAGACGAAATCGATGAAACAGAAAATAATGAAAAGGAAGAATGAACAATATAAAATCGGAATATTTGAAATAACTTTGGAGGCTCCCCTCTGAAGTTATTTTTATAATGGGTTTTATAAAAGAGAAGGGGGTGTTGAAAAAACTTTTTAAAAATTGGTTGCAACCGTTAAGAAAAATCTATAAAATGACTTATAATAATATAATGTAAGTGTTTGTTTGTATGTTTTATCCTGAAAAATAGAAAAGTGAAAAGAAGTATATGCATGGTTCTCTTCGATTAATCGGAAAGAAAGGTTAAATAAATTAGGGGGGAATACAGATGGACAACAGTAAATTAGAAGAACTTCGAAGCCGCAGGGCTGAAATCGAAGGAGGGGGTGGTAAAAAGAGAGTTGAAGCTCAGCATGCAAAGGGCAAGTTGACGGCCAGGGAAAGGCTGGATTTGTTGTTTGATGAAGGAAGTTTTGTGGAATTAGATGTTTTTGTTAAAGATAGACGCATCAGACCCGATATGAAAAATGTGGATGCACCAAGTGAAGGTGTTGTAACAGGATATGGCTTGGTAGATGGCAGACCTGTGTATGCATATTCCCAAGATTTTACCGTTATGGGCGGTTCCTTAGGGGAGGTGCATGCGGAAAAGATTCACAAAGTTCAGGACCTGGCCCTTAGAATGGGTGCCCCTATAGTTGCTATGAATGATTCAGGCGGAGCGAGAATCCAAGAAGGGGTAGACGCTTTGTCAGGATACGGACAAATATTCTACAGAAACACCACAGCCTCCGGGGTAATACCTCAAATATCGGCAATCATGGGACCTTGTGCAGGGGGAGCTGTGTATTCTCCGGCATTGACGGATTTTGTGTTTATGGTGGATCAGACAAGCCAAATGTTTATTACAGGCCCGCAGATTACCAAGGCTGCAACAGGTGAAGATGTGACTATGGAGCAGTTAGGCGGAGCTATGACCCATAATGAAATCAGCGGGGTTGCTCATTTTATTACAAAAGATGATGAAGCCTGTATCTTTGAAATTAAAAAATTGCTTTCTTTTTTACCGTCTAACAATTTAGAGACGGCGCCTGAAATTGATATGGTGGGGAGCATCAATAAAATGGTCCCTGAATTGGATGAAATTGTACCGGAAAACCCGGAAGAGAAATACGATATGAAGAATTTAATTGAAATACTCGCTGATGATGGAGAATTTTTTGAGGTTCAACAGTATTATGCTCAAAACATTATTACAGGTTTTGTGCGCATTAACGGGCAATCCATAGGGATTGTTGCAAATCAACCCAGTGTATTGGCAGGCTGTTTGGATATTAATGCTTCCGATAAGGCTGCAAGGTTTGTCAGAACATGCGATTGTTTCAATATCCCCATAGTAACCATAGTGGACGTACCCGGATTTCTACCCGGAACGGAACAGGAATATGGCGGAATCATTCGCCATGGCTCAAAACTGCTTTATGCATATGCGGAAGCAACGGTGCTGAAGGTTACCTTGATAGTTAGAAAGGCTTATGGGGGTGCATATATAGCCATGTGCAGTAAGGACTTGGGTGCGGATATGGTACTTGCCTGGCCGACGGCGGAAATTGCCGTAATGGGACCTGAAAGTGCGGCCAGCATTATATTTAAGGAGGAAATTGCGGAATCTGAGGATCCCCAATCCGCCAGACTTGAAAAGATTGAACAGTATAAAGAGGAGATATCTACACCCTACAGGGCTGCGGAAAGGGGTTTTGTTGATGATATCATAGAACCCTCCACTACAAAATTCAGGGTAGCGGATGCCTTAAATATGCTTGCAAGTAAAAGGAAATCAAGACCGGCCAGAAAACATGGTAACTTGCCGTTATAAAATCCGATGTATCGGCATACCGGCATTCTGCCTGTTCGGCTAATAGCCGGGATTTCCGACTTTCGGAAGTGAGGTGATAAACAATGGATTTGTTGGGGAAAATGAAATTTTCTATTGAAACTATGACTATGGTAGAAAAATTTCTGGCAGGTATTCAGGTAACTGTCTTGGGATTGGTTATAGTATTTATAGCTTTGGCTGTATTATATTTTGCTGTTATTATTATGGAGATGTTATTAAATAAGGTGCAGGAAACCGAAGAAACAGTTGAGTCAGGGCTCAGTGCAGACGAAACAGTAGACTTGGAGGACAAAGAACCCGTATATGAAGAAGAAAATACTGTGTATGATACAGAACTTGTGGCGGTTATAGTGGCGGCTGTAGCTGCGAGCCTTCATGTTCCTGCACAGGACGTTGTTGTTAAAAGTATTAAACGGGCAAGAGATTCAACACCTATATGGGCAAAAATGGGCAGGATAGAACAAATCAACAATACACTCTAACTAAGGGTCTTCCGGCCTTAAGTATTATAATTCTATTGTTTATTAAGGAGGAATTATGTGATGAGGAAATTTAACATAACAGTAAACGGTGTTTCTTATGAGGTGGAAGTGGAGGAGGTTGCAAACAACGCATCATCGAATACGGTTCCGGCACCGGTAGCTAAGCCGGAAGCATCTGCGCCAAAACCGGCACCGGCTAAACAAGTGGAGTCGGCACCGGTGGTCAAATCGGTTCCTGCTGCAGTTCCGGAGGGTGCTACAATTATAGAAGCACCAATGCCGGGGAATATCTGGAAGGTAAGCGTTGAAGAGGGCCAAGAAGTAAAAGCCGGAGATGTACTTATAATTTTAGAGGCTATGAAAATGGAAAATGAAATTTTGGCTCCTGTCGATGGAGTTGTTGCATCTGTTCATGTTGCTCAGGGTGCATCTGTGAATGGCGGGGATGTTTTGGTGTCTCTTGAATAATAAAAGCACCTAGAACAATTGGAAGGGGATGCAAGATGGTCGATATAATTGTAGATTTTTTAGGAAACATAGGTTTTGTAAGTTTGACGGTTGGCCAATTGCTTATGATAGGTGTCTCGTGTTTATTGGTTTACCTGGCGATTGCAAAGGGATTCGAGCCGTTGCTGTTGATCCCGATAGCGTTCGGTATGTTGCTGGCTAACCTGCCTCTTGCGGGAATTATGGAAGCCGGAAAAGCAGATTCCCCGGGGGGATTGTTGTATTATATTTATAATTCCGGAATAAAACTGGGAATTTTCCCTCCTTTAATATTTTTGGGTGTCGGTGCAATGACGGATTTCGGCCCGTTGATTGCTAATCCGAAGAGTTTATTTTTGGGAGCTGCGGCACAGTTAGGGATATTTGCTACATTTATCGGGTCGGTTTTGCTCGGATTTACAGCCAAGCAGGCGGCATCTATAGGAATTATAGGTGGAGCGGACGGACCTACGGCAATATTTTTAACTTCTAAGTTGGCACCTGCCTTATTAGGGCCTGTGGCAATTGCGGCCTATTCCTATATGGCCCTCGTTCCGATTATTCAGCCCCCCATTATGAGGGCGCTCACAACTAAAGAGGAACGAAAAATCAAAATGGAACAATTGAGGGAAGTGTCCAAGACTGAAAAGATTGTCTTCCCCATAATGGTAACCGTTATAGTTGCCTTAATAGTACCGAGTGCAACAGCCTTAGTAGGTATGTTAATGCTTGGCAACCTGTTCAGGGAATGTGGTGTAACGGAGAGATTATCTAAAACAGCTCAAAATGAGCTTATAAATATAGTCACTATATTACTGGGTCTGAGTGTCGGTGCAACTGCCGGTGCGGAACAGTTTTTAAGGGCGGAAACAATTAAAATAATTGTTCTCGGTGTGGTTGCCTTCGGTATAGGCACAGCCGGGGGAGTGTTGCTAGCAAAGGTAATGAATAAATTATCCGGTGGTACTATTAACCCGCTTATAGGTTCGGCGGGGGTTTCTGCGGTACCCATGGCGGCCAGGGTTTCCCAGGTTGTCGGTCAAGAGGAAAATCCCGGAAACTTTCTATTGATGCATGCAATGGGACCTAATGTGGCGGGAGTAATAGGTTCTGCCGTGGCAGCAGGTGTGCTGTTATCGTTATTCGGTTAGTCTGTTGGTCAGGGGACAGTTGGTCGGGATGAAACCGTGAATGCGAAAATGAATCGGCTTCTAGATGATCCGGCACACCGGCAAGCTGATGCCCGACTTCCGGACGGTAGGGGCAGACGACCCTGTCTGCCCTTGGTTGGAGCCGATGCCCGACTTCCGGAGTGTAGGGGAGACCTTTGGTCTCCCGCTTGGAACTGTTCCCATGCTTCACATGGCTGAAGGAGTACAATAATGAGGAATAAAATACTGGGCGAATTATACAAAAACAAAGAAAACTACATATCCGGAGAAATGTTGGCCAAAAACCTGGGAATATCCCGTACGGCAGTATGGAAACATATAAATATATTAAAAAAAGAAGGGTATATTATAGAAACAACACCGGGAAAAGGATACAGACTTTTAGAAACGGAAGACAAACTCCTGCCCGGGGAAATAGAAATACTTCTCGGCGATAATACTATAGGAAAACAAGTGGTTTATTTTGAAAGTATCAATTCCACTAACAGTTATGCCAAAAAAGAGATTGGCCAACTGGAGGATGGAACCATTGTTTTAGCCGAAAAGCAGACCTTGGGAAGGGGAAGAAGAGGCAAAGGATGGGTTTCCCCCAAGGGAACAGGCATCTGGGTGAGCCTAATTTTAAAACCTGATATTCCCCCCAGAGAAGGTATAAAAATGACACAAATAGCGGCTGCGGCCGTATGTGAATCCATCAGGAAGTTGACAGGGCTTAATGCTCTGATTAAATGGCCTAACGATATCATTATAAACGGGAAAAAGGTATGCGGTATTTTAACCGAAATGGCCGGAGAATTAAACGAAATCAGTTACATTATTATAGGTATCGGAATAAACGTAAACATGGATAATTTTCCGGATGAAATAAAAGAGAAAGCTACTTCGTTGTTTATAGAAAGCGGTAATAAAATAGACCGCAGGTATCTTCTGATAGACATCTTAAGGAATTTCGAAACCCTATATAATGACTATATTGAGAACCTGAACCTAGGCAGGGTTTTGTCCATAGTCAAAAATTATTCTGCTGTACTGGGGAAAAACATCAGGGTTATACAAGGCAAAACAGAAAAGAAGGGAAAGGCCATAGATATAAACGATGAAGGGTTGTTATTGGTAGAGTTGGAAGACGGCAGCAGTGAATCTGTCATGTCGGGTGAGGTTTCCATCAGGGGAGAAGAAGGGTATATATAGGTAAAACGGCTAGCATCGCGTTTTGAGCTAGACTGTTTCCAAAGGTTATTAAAAAATTAAATTGTCCGGCATCCTTCAGGAGCTGGAACGGAGGTGTAAGAATTGATTGGAGATATGAAAATATCAACAAAAAAGGTAGCAATCATAGGTATGTTAGGTGCGTTTTCGGTGGTGCTGAGTATGACTCCCATAGGATACATACCCATACCCTGGCTCGGTATCGAGGCGACCACTATGCACATACCTGTCATCATCGGTGCCATTTTGGGAGGGCCCATAGTAGGTACCATGGTAGGGTTAATATTCGGGGTGAGCAGTTTTTTAAGGGCAGGCTCTCCCTATTTTACAGATCCCTTAGTGGCTGTATTTCCCAGGCTCCTTATAGGGCCTGTATGTTATTTTTCCTATAAAGCGTCCGGGCAACCGGTGGTTGCGGCCATTTTGGGTACATTAACCAATACTGTCGGGGTATTGTCCATGATCTATTTGAGGGGGTATTTACCTCTTGCCGCGGTTGCCGGTGTTGCTGCCCTGAACGGAACTGCGGAAGCCATAATCTCCTCGGTCATAGTGTATATGATAATGAAGGGATTAAAGGGCTATAAAATAGATTGATCAAGAGGGTGAACAGATGATTTTAGTTCTCGATGTAGGAAACACTGATGTTGTATTGGGTGTTTATAAGGGCAAAGAACTTGTAGATTTCTGGAGGATTTCTACGGATAAAAATAAGACATCTGATGAACATCAAATACTTATCTATCAATTTTTTCAGTATAATAATTTAAATATCAAGGATATTAAAGATGTTGTTATAGCCTCTGTGGTGCCTAATATTATGTATTCCTTGGAAAGAGCAATAAGGAAATTGTTCAATATAACACCGTTGATAGTAGGGCCCGGTATTAAAACGGGCATAAATATAAAATACGATGACCCGGCAGAGGTTGGGGCAGACAGGATTGTCAATGCAATCGCCGCCTATGAGAAATACGGCGGTCCCTTAATAATAGTGGATTTCGGTACTGCCACAACATTCTGTGTAATATCTGAAAAAGGTGAATATTTGGGCGGGGCAATCGCACCGGGTATTAAAATTTCCAGTGACGTATTATTTGAAAAGGCAGCAAAATTGCCCAAGGTGGAGCTGGTTAAACCCAGAAGGGTAATAGGCAAAAACACTATCAACAGTATGCAAGCAGGTATAATATACGGCTATGCAGGTTTAGTAGAATACATAGTAAAAAAGATGAAGGCGGAAATCAGGGACAAGTCCGTCAAGGTGGTTGCCACCGGCGGGTTTGTAACCTTTGTTGTCAATGAAGCTGTATGTATAGACATAGTGGATCGATTTTTGTCCCTAGAGGGATTGAATATTATTTACGAGCGCAACAAGGAGGACCGGAGGATGAAGCAATTGTAGGAGTAAACCATTGTTAAACCATTGCTAAACTATCGTTCCAGTATAAAGGTGAAAATATGGAAATAACTGATATAATTTCAGAAAACCCTGTTTTTCTGGCCCCCATGGCCGGAATAACAGACCTCCCATTCAGACTCATATGCAAAGAGATGGGTTGCGGGATGGTATATTCGGAAATGATAAGTTCCAGGGGACTGTATTACGGGGACAAAAAAACTGAAAAACTGTTAGAAATTCATCCCGATGAAAAACCTGTCGCACTGCAGATATTCGGTTCGGATCCCGATATTATGGGCAGAGCTGCCTATATACTTAATGACAGAGAAAATGCTATATTAGATATAAACATGGGATGCCCTACCCCTAAAATAGTTAAAAATGGGGATGGCTGTGCTCTCATGCGGGATATTAATCTAGCCTGTAGGATTGTGGAGACAGTTGTCAAAGAAAGTATAAAACCTGTTACGGTTAAAATACGTAAAGGTTGGGATGAAAACTGTATCAATGCGGTTGAACTTGCAAAAGCTATAGAACAGAGTGGTGCAAAAGCGGTAACTGTCCATGGCAGAACCGGAAAACAATTCTATTCAGGCGAGGCTGACTGGGATATTATAAAAGAGGTAAAACAAGCCTTAAATATTCCCGTAATAGGCAACGGAGATGTGTTTACAGCGGAAGATGGAATAGAATTGTTGGACAAGAGCAAATGTGACGGGATTATGATTGGCAGGGGAAGCCGAGGCAATCCCTGGTTGTTCAGAAGGTTAATACACTACATGAAAACGGGTGAATTACTTCCGGAGCCTGATCCTAAAGAAAAGATAAATATGGCATTAAAACACATGGAATTGGCAATTAAATATAAAGGAGAACGTATCGGAATCATAGAGATGAGAAAACATATTGCTTGGTATGTAAAAGGACTGAGGGACTCCGCAAACCTTCGCAACCAAATCAACAGAATTGAACATAAGGATGAAATGGAAAAGGCCTTGATTGAGTACTTGAACAGATAAAAGTGGGACAAAGGGATGGCAGACTGTGTGAAAAGGCACAATTCCTACCCTGTCATCTGGGATAGTAGGGGCAGACGACTCTGTCTGCCCGTGGGTGGGTCGTCAGACTGTGTGAAAAATGTCATCCTGAGCGAAGCGAAGGATCTCAAATGGCCTAAAAACGAGATTCTTCGTTACACTCAGAAATTTGCACGTGTTACC
>JGI24708J26588_10001576_pt1 | contig 18024 bp, 17 predicted proteins | sample BioPla1DNA2_FD_26588 | JGI IMG/M metagenome (IMG submission 26588) | reverse complement strand
ATATACAATCTAACCTAGAACAACCTCTACATCATGTTGCTTTTTATCACCAACATATGGAATAATATTGCCCTGGATCTCTTTGCCATCAACAACTAATTTTGCAACGCCTGTAGATACATGGTTAGGATTTTTAACAGTAATGTTATAGGTATCCCCTCTAAACACACGGGTAACCTTGTATTCATCCCATTCCTTTGGTATGGAAGGATCAATCATAAGGCCATCATATTCGGGTTTAATACCAAGGATATATTGAGAAATCGCTACAAAGTTCCAAGAAGCTGTACCTGTTAGCCAAGAGTTCTTTGCTTCTCCAAAACGACTAGCATCCTTACCTGCGACCATCTGCGCATATACATATGGTTCCAAACGATGGATTTCAGAAAATTCTTCTGTATAAGCAGGTGCAATTCTTGAATAGTAATCGAAAGCTTTATCTCCTCTTCCGACCAATGCTTCTGCAATCATAATCCATGCATTGTTGTGGCAGAAGATACCAGCATTCTCTTTATAACCAGCAGGGTAGGTAGATATTTCACCATACTCTACATAATATCTTGTATATGCAGGATTTTGAAGTACCAATCCATATTTAGTTCCAAGATACTTATCAACAGAATCGAGGGCTTCTATAGCTTTCCCATCTTCCATTCCACATTTACCCATGATGCAAAGACCTTGGGACTCGATAAAGATCTTACCTTCCTCACATTCCTTACTACCAACTTTTCTTCCAAAGTCATCGTAAGCACGAACGAACCAAGAACCATCCCAGCCATCTTTCATAATAATATCACGCATCTTATTAACTTCTTTATAAGCACGTTCTGCTTCAGCCTTATTTCCTATCTTCTCCATTAAGATCGCGTATTCCTCACCAATATAGCAGAACATACCAGCAATCATAACAGACTCTGCCACTTTACCATCTTTACTTGTGGTTGTCTGGAAGGATTCACCCGGCTCTGTTGAGAAGCAGTTTAAGTTCAGACAATCATTCCAATCCGCACGGCCAATAAGTGGTAATCCATGAGGTCCAAGATTATTAATAACATGGTCAAAGGAACGTTTCAAGTGATCCGATAGAGGCGTACTCTTACTCTCATCGTTATCAAATGGAGTCATTACATCAAGTATGCTATAATCTCCTGTCTCCTTAATATAAGCTACAACTGCAAGAATCAACCACAATGGATCATCGTTAAAGTTTCCACCAATTTCGTTATTCCCCTTCTTTGTTAAAGGTTGATATTGATGGTATGCTCCTCCATCCTCTAATTGTGTAGAAGCTAGGTCAATAATTCTTTCTCTTGCACGATCCGGTACTTGATGCACAAATCCTAATAAGTCCTGATTTGAATCACGGAATCCCATTCCTCTTCCAATACCGGACTCAAAATAGGAAGCACTTCTAGAAAGATTAAAGGTAACCATACATTGATACTGGTTCCATACATTTACCATACGGTCCATCTTCTCTTCTGAGGAACGAACAGTATATTTGGATAGTAGTTGCTCCCAATATTCGCCAAGCTCAGCAAAAGCACGATCTACCGCCTCTGTTGTAGAGAACTTTTCAATCATAGCTTCCGCTTTTTTCTTATTAATAACATTCTTGCTTTCCCACTTTTCATCCTGATCATTTTCAACATAACCAAGAAGGAATACGAAATCCTTTGTTTCCCCTGGCTGTAATTCAATCTCTAGGCAATGGGAAGCGATTGGATGCCATCCATCCGCAATGGAGTTGGTTGATTTCCCATTATATACTGCCTGCGGATTTTCAAATCCATTATAAGTTCCCAAAAAGCTTTCTCTATCTGAATCAAAACCAGCGATCGGTGCATTCACAGAGAAGAAAGCGTAATGGTTACGTCTTTCCTTATATTCTGTCTTATGATAAATAGCAGAGTCCTTAACTTCCACTTCTCCTGTATTATAATTTCTTTGGAAGTTAGTTTGATCATCCCATGCATCCCATAGGCACCATTCTACAAAAGAGAATAGCTTTATCTGCTTCTTCTGATCAGTTGTATTTTTAATTGTTACCTTATGTATTTCACCATTGGTGTTTAGAGGTACGAAGAAATTAACACATGTTTCTATACCGCCACGGGAACCAGTGATTTTGGTATATCCCATACCATGTCGGCACTCATATTTGTCAAGTTCTTTCTTAGCAGGTGCCCAACCCGGGGACCATACATCACCATTATCATTAATATAGTAGTAACGACCGCCACCAAGATCCAGTGGTACATTATTATATCGATAGCGAGTTATTCTTCGTAATTTAGCATCCTTGTAAAAACTATACCCACCAGCAGTATTTGATATCATTGAAAAATATTCTTGAGATCCTAAATAATTAATCCATGGATATGGTGTTGTCGGAGTTGTAATTACGTATTCTTTATTAACATCATCAAAATAACCATATTTCATTAATGCATCCTCCTTATTTCCTTTTATTCAGTGATTTAATTATATTATACCTTGCCTTGCTTTTCAACTTAAACGTTTAAATAATATTTACTAAAAAGAATGGGAAATACTGTATGATATTTTATTAAGATTGGCTTATAAAGGAAATGACATGCCATAATTGGCGGCCCTAACTACTTTTTTAAGAGATATTTAATAAGATTTTTCTTTTTTTATATGTAGTAATATGATAAACTTAATGTTATTAGAAAGGCTTTTGTCGTAAAAGAAATGAGGTAATAGCATGCCTAGGAAAACAGCATTGGATGATAGTGCTGAACTTTATCAAATTCGAAAACAGAAAACAGAAAAGGAAAAATTACGTGAACTCCCGCGAAAGAAGAAGCTTGAATATATCTGGGAGTATTACCGATTTCATGCATTAGGTATTATTGCCGGATTTGCAATTATAGCCTATATTATCTACCAAATCGCAACACCGAATATTGAAAATGTATTTTACGTCGCTTGGATTAATAATACAATTCATGAGGATATTATTGAAGAAGTTCAGGCGGATTACGCAGAACATTTGGATCTCGATCCTAAAACGGAACAGGTATTATTTAATACTTCATTTTATTTTAATGCCTCACCGGATTTTGCTATGAATGCACGGCAGATCCTACCTACTTATGTTGCCGCTCAAGAGGTTGATGTTATAATTGCTCCAGAATCCGAATTCCAATCCTATGCTTACAACGGTTTTTTAGACAAATTATCAGATCAACTTCCAACTGACCTTTATAGTTCCCTTACGGATTACTTCTATATGTCAGATCAGGCTGAAGATCCTAAGAATAGTGTGTATGGTATCTATCTTACAGATTCTGAATTATTTAATAATCACGCGGTAAATAGCGACCCCTATGTTCTTGGAATCGTTGTTAATAGTAAACATAAAGAAAACTCAATTGAGTTCCTACGATACTTATTCGAAATTTATCCATAACATAATAGATATCTTATATACAAAAAATCCGCCAACTCTAAGCTTGTATACCTAGAGATGGCGGATTTTTTTAATTCTTCCTTGTTATATAACCTTTGGCCTTTAACAGCTCTGCAGTCAGCACAGCACCACCGGCCGCACCACGTACTGTATTATGAGATAATCCTACAAATTTATAGTCAAATACAAGATCCTCCCGTAATCTTCCAAAAGTAACTCCCATGCCGTTTTCATAGTCCCGATCTAGTTTTGCCTGAGGGCGATTATCCTCTTCAAAATATTTAATAAACTGCTTAGGTGCACTTGGTAAATTAAGCTCCTGAGGCAAACCTTTAAATTCGTTCCAGGCTTTAATGATTTGCTCTTTCGTTGGTTTTTTCTCAAAGCTAACAAAAACCGCCGCAGTATGGCCATCGCTTACTGGTACACGGATGCATTGTGTAGTAATTACTGGTCCTTCTGCTTTTACAATCTGACCATCAACAACCTTACCCCAAACACGCAACGGCTCCTGTTCACTCTTTTCCTCTTCTCCACCAATGTATGGAATTACATTATCAACCATCTCCGGCCAGTCCGTAAAGTTCTTACCAGCACCGGAAATCGCCTGATATGTGGTAGCAACAACCGTCTTTGGCCCAAACTCCTTAAGTGCATGAAGAGCCGGTGTATAGCTTTGAATCGAACAGTTCGGCTTAACTACAACAAAGCCCTTCTTGGTACCTAGACGCTTCATCTGAGAAGGAATCACTTCAAGATGTTCCGGGTTTATCTCTGGAATAATCATAGGAACATCCGGGGTCCATCTATGAGCACTGTTGTTGGAGACAACAGGAATCTCCATTTTTGCATATGCTTCTTCAATTGCTTTAATTTCTTCCTTAGTCATGTCCACAGCACTAAAGACAAAATCAATATCTTCACTAACTTTTGCAACATCATTGACGTCTTTTACAATTAATTTTTTAACAGCCTCTGGCATTGGTGTATCCATCTTCCAACGGCCTTCAACTGCTTCTTCATATGTTTTTCCAGCACTTCTTGGGCTTGCGGCTACTGTTACAACCTCAAACCAAGGATGGTTTTCTAATAAAGAAATAAAACGCTGGCCTACCATTCCAGTACCGCCAAGTATTCCTACTCTCAATTTTTCCATACTTAATCCTCCATATTCGATCATTTGTCGGTTTTGTTCTTCCGCAGCATACAACTGTCTTTTCTGTAAATATACTATATCGCAATTACAGAAAAAATCAATATTAATTTATTATAATATTGTCACTTTGTGACACTTTAATATAATTTCACCCATCTAATTGAATCCTTTGGTAATTATTTAGTAATTTTATAAATAATTAGTTAGAAGTTGCTGCAGGTCCTGTAAGCTTTCTATTTCATTTACTTGGTTCCGAAGTTTTGCCGATTGCGGATAACCAGCAGTATACCAGGAAACATGCTTCCGCATTTCACGAATACCGGTATATTCGCCCTTATTCTCAATTGATAGTTTGGCATGGCGCAGTATTGTATCACGTATTTCTTCAAAATGAGGTTTTGGAGAATAAGTACCTGTTGCTAGATATGATTTTATTTGTTCAAAAATCCAAGGGTTCCCCCGTGCTCCTCTCGCAATCATAATTGCATCGCAATTTGTTTGCTTTAACATACCTTTAGCATCCTCAGGCGTAAAGACATCGCCACTACCTACAACTGGTATACTTACCGCTTCCTTCACCTGGCGAATAATCTCCCAATCCGCTTTCCCTCTATAGTATTGCTCCCGCGTCCTTGCATGCACAGTAACTGCTGCCGCACCATTTTCCTCTGCAATTTTAGCAACTTCTACTGCATTAATGCAATCCGAAGTAAATCCTGCTCGTATTTTAATGGTAACCGGTTTATTAATGGCTCTTGATACCTTACGAACAATCTCTCCTATAAGAGGAGGATTTAACATCAATGCGGATCCTTCTTTGTTCTTAACAACCTTAGGGACAGGACATCCCATATTAATATCTAAGATATCAAAATTACGCTCTTCGATGCGTTTTGCCATATCTGCAATAATATCTGGATCTGAACCAAAAAGCTGAACTGCTGCCGGCCTTTCCATTTCTGCTATCGAAAGAAGGCTCTCGGTATTCTTACTATTATAGAGAATACCCTTGGCACTTACCATTTCTGTAAATACAAGATCTGCTCCTTTTTCCTTGCATAAGATACGAAATGGCAGGTCGGTTACCCCTGCCATTGGTCCAAGAAATAAATTTCCTTCTATTTTAACATTTCCTATATATAAACTCATACTCCTTATCTCCCGATATAATTCTTGTCACTAATAATTTTTAGTCCTTTTAATGATAAGTTGGGATCATAAACGTTAATGCATTCAGTGTTTTCTGCAATAATCTTACCCAAGCCACCGGTTGCTACCACTTTACACCCGGAAATTTGAGATTCTGCTATCATTCGCTTCACAATATACTCAGTCTGACCGATACAGCCAAAGACTAGTCCAGCCTGCATACTAGTAACCGTATCCTTTGCCAAGATAGTATTAGGAAGGGCGATTTCAATCTCTGGTAGTTTTGCTGTATCTCTCCATAAAGCATTCGCTGATATCTGAAGACCAGGACTAGTTACACCAGCAATGAAGGCACCGTCTTCTGTTATTAAATCATAGGTAATCGCTGTTCCAAAGTCTATAACAAGAACCGGTCCGCCATAGATTTCATATGCTGCAACTGCATCCACCATCCGGTCAGCTCCTATTTCCTTAGGGTTTGCTGTAGGTGTTTTAATACCGGTTTTAGTACCAGTTCCCACAAGCAAAGGCGTAATACCTAAGTACTTAATAATACCAGACACTAGGGAATGCATGATCTTAGGAACAACGGATGCTATAGTAACATTATTAATATCCTTAATATTAATATTTTTCACTTTTAGAAGATCATGCAGAAGAAGCCCATACTCATCTGATGTTCGATTCACCTGCGTCGTCATACGCAAAGTTGCTTTTAGATTAATTCCTTCAAATACACCCAAGGTAATATTAGTATTACCAACATCTATAACTAGTAACATAAGTTTACCTCCCTATTTCTTTCAAGAAGAATACCTTATAGTAGGTTTCTATTGCCTCTAAAAAATCCCTCTTCGTTCTCTGTAGTTCCTTTATCTTTAAGGCACTGCCTATTTCGTCAAAATAAAAATCAGCCTCCGCAACATCTACCTTAAATAATAGAGTCCCATCCTCATCAAACTCTAAAGATAGTATTCCCCCAACGTCTTCAGTAAATAGCACACACATAATTTTTAATTCCTGTTTTACCTGTTCCGGTAAAGTAGCAAAATCATCATTAAACCAAAACTTCTTTTCATAAGAACTACTGGCACATAATACTATCCTATCTTGATACATCGAATTAACTTCCTTTCGTTTGGTATATAAGAATAGCTGATCGTTTTTTTCTTAGCCCATAGCTACCATGAGGTAACCGATAAAAATGACAATGAATCCAAACAGAATAAATAACATTCCCATATTCCTTCTCTTTGGATCCTTTTTATATTTTAAACCGTTAACAATATTCATGATACCACCTGTGGCAAATGCCATAAATAAGAGTAAACTGTTATGCGGGATAGTAAAAATAAGAATAAGAAAAATCATTAATAAAATTCCCAACAAAACATTAATTATATCTAAGCTAAGGGAAAATTCTCTTATTAATTTTTTTATTTTATCCATAGTACAGAATACTCCTTGTATTATATATTTCCTAAAGTCGCCACCATAACTGCTTTAATTGTATGCATGCGGTTCTCCGCTTGATCAAATATTAGATTAGCAAACCGTTCGAATACTTCTTCTGTAACTTCATTCCCTTTTACTGCTGGAAGGCAATGAAGAAAAATTGTATTCTGCTTTTTCGTTCTAGCAAGCAAGTTATGGTTTACCTGATATGGCTTTAAAAGGGCAATTCTTTCGTCTGCTTTCTCCTCCTCACCCATAGAACACCATACATCAGTATAGATTGCATCAGCCCCTTCAACCACATCCAAGGAATCGCTGACTTCCAGCTCACTTCCTGAAACAGACGCGTAGCTTTTACAAGTTTCCACTAATGCATCATCTGGCCACAGGACTTGTGGGGCAAGTATAGTAAAATGTATCCCCATCTTTGAACATCCAATCATAAGGCTATTCGCCATGTTATTTCTACCGTCTCCTACATAGACGAGTTTTAACCCTTTCAGCTTACCAAAATGCTCTTTTAATGTCAAGAAATCTGCTAAAATCTGTGTTGGATGATAGGTATCGGTTAAACCATTCCATACCGGAACTTCACTATACGCTGCAAGCTTCTCAGCAGTCTCCTGCTTATAGCCTCGAAATTCAATACCGTCAAACATTCTCCCAAGTACACGGGCAGTATCTTCAATACTTTCTTTATGTCCCAATTGTATGTCATCCTTGCCAAGATACTCCGGATGTCCTCCTTCGTCAATGCACCCTACTGTAAAAGCACATCTGGTTCTTGTAGAGGGCTTTTCAAATATTAATGCTATATTTTTTCCTTTAAGGCTATTTCCCGTAATTCCTTGTTTCTTCTTTTGCTTTAATTCAAATGCCAATTCAATTAAATATGCAATCTCTTTAGATGTATAATCTTTTAATGTTAAAAGGCTACGACCCTTTAAATTCATTTTGTTACCTCCAATCACTAGGAATATAAAAAACAATATACCTAGTCGTTCAAGATTTTACACTCCTGTTTTTTATACATACATAATGTATATTTATACATTAATTGAAACATTTATTATTGTCAAGTTTTTTAATAGAAAAATCTGATATAGAAAAGGGATTCTAATAGAATCACCTAACTATATCAGATTACATAAGTAATGTTAATTCTCAATCACGTCTCGTTTAATGTATTCTGACATGAGATCTTTTTCTAAAATTTCCTTCGAGGTTCTCTTAAGGAGTAACGCTTTCTCATATTCATCCCGATAAAGGGAAGCATCTAACACTTCTCCTGTTCCTATTCTCCATGCTCTACTATCTTCGAAGATACCCTCTCTTGAAATTTGAAACATAACATCATCCTTAACAAAGGAACCTTCAAATAAGTATGAAGTAAAAGCCACAAAGCCTTCGGTTGCATTGGTAAGATCTTGGCCCAATGCAAAGGTTTCATCATAGTCAACCCCCATGATGTTCGCGATGGTAGGCATAAAATCAATCTGCCCTCCAGTGGTATGAATAGTTTCATCAACTCCACTACCTGGTACATGTATAATTAAAGGAACATTCATCATTTCATCGTAATCATAGGTTCGTCCAATAAATGCACTTACATCGTTTTGAACATCTTCCATACCACAATTGAGACCATGATGGTCACCGTACATAGCAATAACTGTATTATCATACAATCCAGCAGTTTTCAGATCCTCAATAAATTGTCCAATAGCCTCATCTGTATATCGAACTGTCTGCAAATAGGCTCCAAGCTTTTTACCTTTATCCTCTTCGGCAAGTTGCAATGTCTGATCCTTTTCTTCAATTATGAATGGATGATGATTAGTAAGAGTAATTACAAAGGAAAAGAAAGGTTCTTGCTGTGTTTCTAATATTGGGACCAGTTGCTTAAACATGGATTTATCAGAAATCCCCATCCCGATTATTTCATCCTGGTTCATATCCTCCATACTAATATAATCTTGAAAGCCCTGATAAGGATATGCCATCTCCCTATTCCAGAACTCGCCTTTATAACCGTGTACCGCAGTTGCTGTATAGCCTTGCTCCCGTAACAGCCATGGCAAGCCATGATAAACATTATCCTTATACAGACGGTAGCTTTCTCCCTCGATTACTGGATATAGGCTGTTTAAACTAGAAAACTCTGCATCCGATGTATTTCCTTTACCTATATTGGAATAGTAATTATCATAATATAAGGTATCCTTCTCCAATAAGCGGTTGATATTTGGAGTGATTTCCTGACCATTGTATTCTTTCCCTATCACAAAATCTTGAAATGCTTCCAATTGAATAACCACAAGATTCTTACCGCTTCCAATACCATTTAAGTATGGCTTGGTAACTTCAGGAACAATCTCATCCAGAACTTCAAGAATTTCATCCTCTCCCATTTCCTCAGGAGAAATATTATCAGCTATTGCATCATAGATGTCATTTACATGATTGGTAAAAAACTCAGTATTTTTTACCCGTTCAATTGCTGTTGAATGGAAGGGATTAATCACTAGTGTTAATATAATTGCAATTAGAATAGAAATCGAATATTTTAATTCTTTTCTTATATTCAAACCATGTTTTGTGTTTTTACCTGTATGCTTTTTAAAGCATGAATAGGCAAATGGTATATCAACAAACAGTAGGAAACTTGCCGGTATCAAAGTAGCAATAAAACTCTTCGGAACAGCTGTAACGCTCCTAGCCTGCCACAACTGACGTATGGATACCGTTTGATTATAGTAATTATAATACATTGTATCAGCAAACATCAGAAGACTAAGCAAAAAGTATACTGTTAGGAATATTCCTCTTTTTCTTTTCAACCCGCATTTACTAAAACAGAGAAAAATCGTCCCCCATATCAGCACACTAATTAAAATATGAACAATTTCCATTCGATTTACTTTAATTAATGAATAATACACCATCATCTTAAATGCAAATAGTACTGCAATAAAATAAGGCATGTTCAATAATTCTATGAATCTTTTCATAGCATCCCCTCTGTTGTCTCTCATTATGTTCTAACATCTTAGTTATGTGTGAAAATGTAAAACTATGTTAACTAGCAATATAATATATCATTGCAAAAACATTAGCAAGTACAATAATCTTAAATTTTTCTTAAATTTAAATAACTTAAACAATATCTACAATAACAAATGGCAAATATGAAAATTGAAAAAGCTTCTATAATAAACGAAACCACTTTGTTCGCTTATAGAAGCCTCTTTCTTATATAAATATTCGTATATTATTAAATTTTAATAGGAAGCTTAGTGCTTTTTCCTAGTCTAATTCATTATTAGAATTTCTTCTCTGCCTTGCGGCTTCATACATTAGTATCGCTGCTGCCACGGCTGCATTTAGAGATTCTACCTCTCCTTCCATTGGTATCTTAATCCGTATGTCCGCCATTTGGGAGACTTCCTCCGATAAACCATTGGCCTCATTGCCTATGAGGAATGCACAGCTTTGTTCAAAACTTCCTTCTGTATCGTATACCCTGCCCATCAAATGAGCTGCAAAAATAGTAATTCCTCGCCTCTTAATCTCCTCTAGAACAGCTAAGAAATTCTCAGCCTGATAAAAAGGAACACGGTATATAGATCCCATTGTAGAGCGAATCACTTTCGGATTGTAAAGATCCACACAAGAACGATTAAGAATTACTCCGGTAACACCTGCTCCCTCAGCAGAACGAAGGATTGTACCTAGATTCCCAGGATCTCGAATATCTTCTAATAATAATAACAATGGTTTTGAATACAAAAGAATATCCTCAAGGGAATACTCTGTTTGTCTAACAACTCCCATAATGCCCTGCGGTGTTTTGGTATCTGCAATATCTTTAAAAATATTATCAGCAAGTACCTCATAATCTAATTTAAGAAAATAATTTGCATTATCCGAAATCTTCGATTGATAAAAGCTTTCCGAAGCATAGGCCTTTACCAGAAGTCCTGCATTTCTAGCCTCTTCGAACATTTTTGTCCCTTCCACAACAAAGACACCTTGTTCCTTTCGAGCCTTGGCCTTCTTTTGTAATAAATTTAGATTTTTAACCTGGGCATTACTACTACTTGTTATTACCGCTTTCTGCTTCATATGGTTCTAACCTCTATTATCCAATTTTGCATAAACATGCTCCACCTATTAAGCCACTGGTACAGGTGGTAAGTTTTGCTTAATGTAATTACATTTCCTCTTGTAGATTACTTAACTTAGCTGCCTGATCCGCTGCAATTAGGCTACCAATAATCTCCTCTAGATCACCGTTTAAGACTGCTTCCAGCTGATGTACTGTTAATTTTATACGATGGTCTGTAACTCTTCCTTGTGGNAAATTATAGGTCCGAATCTTCTCAGAACGATCTCCTGTTCCAATTTGGCTCTTTCTAGCTTCTGCTTCCTCACTCTGTGCCTTCTGTAATTCCATTTCATATAGCTTAGAACGCAATATTTTAATTGCCTTATCTTTATTCTTAAGTTGTGATTTTTCATCTTGGCAGGAGATTACAATACCTGTAGGCACATGGGTAAGACGCACAGCAGAGTCCGTTGTATTAACACTCTGTCCACCATTACCAGAGGAACGGAAGACATCAAATTTACAGTCGTTTAAATCTAAATCCACATCCACTTCCTCCGCCTCCGGCATAATTGCTACCGTCGCTGTAGAAGTATGGATACGACCGCCGGATTCCGTAACAGGTATACGCTGTACACGGTGTACACCACTCTCATACTTAAGCTTAGAGTAAGCTCCTTTTCCGTTAATCATAAATACAACTTCCTTAAATCCACCAATACCGTTCTCATTTAGATTCATCATTTCAGCTTTCCAACGATTACTTTCTGCATAATGTACATACATACGGTATAATTCCGCTGCAAATAATGCTGCCTCATCGCCACCAGCACCAGCGCGGATTTCAACAATTACATTCTTCTCATCATTTGGATCCTTAGGAAGTAATAATATCTTCAACTCTTCTTCTATTTCTTCTATCTTCTGCTTACAGATATTTAATTCTTCCTTAGCCAGTTCACGAATTTCCTCGTCACTTTCCTCTTCCAGCATTGCAAGACTATCTTCAATCGCTGTTTGCATTTCCTTGTATTCTGTATATTTTTCTACGATAGGAGCAAGTTCTGCTTGCTCTTTCATTAAATTACGATAATTCTTTTGATCATTAACAACATTAGGATCCATAAGCTCTTGCTCTAATTCCTGATATCGCACTAATAGATCTTCTAGCTTATCAAACATATATATTCCTCCATTTAAGACATATATCTTCCAGATACTACCCTATCCATTCCACTCAAGTCTTTTATAATCTTCACATCGTAAAATCCTGCCTTTTGCAGTATATCAACAACTTCCTTCCCTTGGTTATACCCAATTTCCATCATTATATAACCATTCGGGTTTAAGTGATTTTTCACTTGAAGTGCAATCCTCCGNTAAAAGCTTAATCCATCCTGATCACCATCCAAAGCCATAATAGGTTCGTGGTCACGTACTTCAGGCATAAGATTTTTAATATCCTCCGTTGGTATATAGGGGGGATTAGAAACTACTACATCATATTCACCTTTGATATTATCAAATAGATTACTTTGAATAAATTCTACATTCTGTTTATGTTTTGCGGCATTTTTTCTTGCTACTTTCAATGCCTTTTCTGAAATATCAACTCCAACTGCTTTTGTTAAATTACTAAGCTTAGCCAGGCTAATAATGATGCACCCAGATCCAGTGCACATATCCAATACTGATTTTTGATTGCATACTTTTAATGCCTCCTCTACAAGCACTTCCGTGTCCTGTCTTGGAATTAGTACATCCGAGCTAACTTCAAACTCCAAACCCATAAATTCTTGTTTACCTGTAATAAGTTGAAGAGGAATGTGCTTCGCCCTTTGGCGAATTAATTCCATATAAGCTTTTGCTTGCGTTCCTGATACCTCATCTTCCGTATGCAGGTAAAATTCTGCTCTACTTATCCCAAAAACATGGGCAAGCAGATACCATGCATCTACATCGGCATCTGCTATCGCATGTTGTTTAAGATAATTTCTGGCAGTCGTTAGAATTTCTCGATATGTGCTCATTCCCGACCTCTCTAATTATCCAAACCTTATCCAAATTGTTATCTACATTTATATACTTCATCTATACTTTCTTAACTTAATATCTTATCTAAAAATCCAAATATTTATCTAGAGCTTTAAGAATATCATCATCTTCAGCATCCTTATGCTCTAACGTTGCAGCTGTTTCTTCTTTAGCTTTTTTTCCAGCTTTATTAGCTTTCCCTACAACTTCAGTATTACCTTTAGCTGAATTTTTACTATTATTAGACTTTAAGTTTTTTTCTAGTTTATTATTTTTATTAACAGTGGCCTTAGAAGTTTGTTTGTCTTCCTTTTTCTCATCATCTGAACTCTCCAAGAATGCCTGCCAGTCAAATATCGTTTCCACTGATTTAATTGCTACTTCAATCATAGAATCATCTGGTTCCTTTGTGGTGAGTCCCTGCATAAGTAATCCAGGTTTACTCAATATATCAAGCACAACATTGTCTGTTCTACCTGCTAGACGAATAAATTCATAGGATATACCAGAGATTACCGGAATCAAAAGAACTCGGGACAATATTCTCCATGCCAGATTACCGGATGGTAGAAAAATAAATATGATTAAGCTAATTATCATTACAAATAGCATAAAGCTTGTACCACAACGTTTATTCTGCTTTGACTGAAATCTTACATTCTCCACAGTAAGTTCAAATCCATTCTCCAAGCAGTTAATCGTTTTATGTTCCGCACCATGGTACATAAATACTCTTTTAATCTCTTTCATCTGCGATGCCGCTAATACATAACCAATAAAGATTGTTATACGAATTAAGCCTTCTACTAAGGCAAGTGCATAGGGATTTGTTATTAATTTTGAAAAAATACTTGAGATTAATACCGGGAGAACCATAAATAAGGCAATCGACATTCCAATTGAAAGTATAACCGCTAATGCCATTAGAAGGGCATTGGATTGTTGTTCATTATTTTTCTTCTTTTTATCCTCTTCTTCCTCGTCTTCAAAGAAGCTTGCAGAGAAGTTCAAGACCTTTATTCCTATAACTAAAGATTCGACAAATACAAGCATCCCACGAAATATAGGTAATTTAAAAAGTTTTACCTTATCAGAAAAACTCTTCTGTGTATTCTTCTCTACTACAATTTCATTATTCGGTTTACGTACGGCCACCGCATAGGTATCCTGATTCTTCATCATGACACCTTCCATGACAGCCATTCCCCCAATACCTGATGGTTTCATCTTAGCACCCGAACCTTTCTACATAATATGTCACTTGACATATTATGGTCGTATTTTAATTATATGATTGTCGCGACAAATGGTTATGATGTCATAGCCACCATTAGCAAAATGTATATTATCCTAAATGGTGTTACATTTGTCGAATTATTAAGAATATAGTTTTATTTAAAAATAGGCTGAGGAAGTAAACCTCAACCCAAATTTAACGTTATGATTTATACATAGTCTATTTATCCTGACCAAGGCCATACCTACGATTAAACTTCTCAATTGCACCACGAGCAGCTGCTGCCTTCTGTTGTCCTGTATAGAAGGAATGGCACTTGGAACAAATCTCAACATGGATGGTTTCCTTAGTCGATCCAGTAACGAATTCATTACCACAGTTGCAAGTAACCTTAGCCTGATAGTAATTCGGATGGATTGCTTCTTTCATGTTTTCACCTCTTTGTTATCAAATATCATATATTGGTAATCATACAATTCCAATTTATAAACAGTGTGACTATTATAACATAGCTTTTTTATCATTGCAATACCTAAAAAACAATTTTGGTCTTACGAATCATGTCAATAAATTCCGCATTAGTTTTCGTTCGAATGAACATATCAATGATTCTTTCTGTCGCTTCCTCAGATCTCATGCCACTCATTGCCTTACGCATTAAGTAGCTTGCTTCCACTTCCGGCTTTGTGAGGATTAGGTCTTCCCTTCTTGTGCCTGATTTCGAAAGATCAATGGCTGGAAAGATTCGTTTTTCAGAAAGGCTACGGTCAAGGGAAAGTTCCATGTTACCGGTTCCTTTAAACTCTTCAAATACCACATCGTCCATTCTACTACCTGTATCTACAAGCGCTGTCGCAAGGATTGTTAGACTTCCACCCTCTCGCATATTTCTTGCAGCACCGAAAAATTTCTTTGGCATGTGAAGTGCAGCAGGATCCAACCCACCAGATAATGTTCTTCCACTTGGCTGCACTGTAAGGTTGTAGGCCCTAGCCAATCGTGTAATACTATCTAATAATATTATAACATCCTGTTTATGTTCTACTAAGCGTTTTGCTCTTTCAATAACCATCTCGGAAACTCGTTTATGGTTTTCAGGAAGCTCATCAAAAGTAGAGTAGATAACTTCCACATTTCTTCCTTCAATGGATTCCTTAATGTCCGTTACTTCTTCAGGACGTTCATCGATTAGTAATATAATCAATTTCATATCTGGATGATTTTTAAGAACTGCTTTTGCGATTTGCTTTAATAGTGTTGTCTTACCTGCTTTAGGCTGGGATGCAATCATGCCTCTTTGTCCCATACCAATGGGAGAAATTAAATCTACCATACGCATGGCTACACCACATCCTGGCGTCTCAAGATGAATCCTCTCATCGGGATAGATAGGAGTTAGATCTTCGAATTTTTGCCTTCTCTGAGCTTCACTTGGATGAAAACCATTAACAGCTTTCACATATAGCAAGGCACTAAATTTTTCGTTCTGATTTCGAATTCGGGTATTTCCACATACGATATCGCCTGTTTTAAGATTAAATCTCCGTATTTGAGCCGGAGATACATATACATCATTTTCTCCTGGAAGATAATTATCGCATCGAATAAAACCATATCCATCCGGTAATACCTCTAAGATCCCTTCCTTGGTTTCTCCGCTATCCAAATGATCAATTTCGCTTTTATTTGGTGTCGATCTCTTCTCCTGCCTGATAGCACCAGATGAGGGATAATGTTCTGTATGCTCTGTTCTCTGTTCATTTGAATTCTTTTCCTGTTGTTCAGAAGATCGTTCCTTTTCATTCTGATTCGCTTCATAATTCTTGATTTTCTCAATTAAATCACTTTTCTTTAATGTTGTTATATTCTTAAGCCCCATTTGTTTTGCTAACTCTCTTAACTGAACAAGAGTCATAGAATCATATTGTTTTTCCATTTATTCAACTCCTTTGATCAATATTGGATTCGGTTCGGAATGTAGATAGATATGATATAGACGTTAATCTTATGAAAGATAATAAAATAGATTTATCATAATCATGCGAAATCATTATACACCATTAGGACAAGAAAAGAAAGTATTTTATAGATAATCCATTCTATCTATCCAGAACTTACATAATTGATAGGTATATAATTGATACTAATCTATTCATAGGATTCATGCAACTCCGTAAGCTTTGCTTTCTTAAGGGCATACAAAATAACCGGAATAATAATAAGCTGTATTGCAATGCCTGGTATTGCATTCACGAATGCTTCTGTAAGGAAAACAGAAAATCCATAAGGTTTTTCTGACATACCTAGTAAAAATGTATTCGCAATACCCATAACAATTCGTCCAGCAATCATAGCACCAATTAAAGAGATATATACTTTTCCCTTTGTGAGGCGATATAAAAGTGCGGTGATGCATCCATAAGTAGCCAATTCGAACATCATAGAGATTCCTACCGGGTAAATCATCGGCCTACCGCTTATAACATAATTAAGTAATGGCAGGATAAAGCCACAAAAAGTTGCATAAGGAATACCACATAGCAAGCCAGCTAACAAGACTGGAATATGCATTGGTAATAAAATAGCACCTAGATTGACTCCTGGTATTTTATTGACCTGAGGAAGCAGTAGCCCTAAACTAATGCATATGGCCGTATAAACCAATTTTCTAATTTGTGCGTGTTTCATATTTGTCCTCTCCCTTTGCTTCATTAAAATGGATTAATTTCAAAAATCCATAGTATCTAATATTATATCACACAAGGCTTTAATATTTAACTGATTAAAGTACAAATTCTCTAAGGGAATCCATTTGCTAATAAATTGATGCAACTTTTCTTCTCCTTCCCTTACCCTTAGACGTTCCTCTTGCAAATTGCTATCAATCGACAGGAATATCTTCAGATCATAGGCATCTCTTAGTTCGGGATGCATAGAATAAGTGCCTTCAATAATGGTTAGTTTTTTTGGTTTCACTTGAACTGTTTCTCCATACTTCCATTGACCACATAAGTATGGCCGGTAGATAACGGTTTGCTGTCTTACTAATGGTATCAGCACTTCATCCTTAAAACGCTCATAATGAACATTAGCCCCTGGCTTTTCCAGTCGGTCTTTCGTCTTCATTTCTAAGGGAAGAAAAAAATCATCCATGTGAAACACATTACAATCAAAGTTTTCTGCAATGAGACTTGCTAAATAACTTTTACCGCTACCACACATTCCGTCAATCGCTACAATACCGGGAGCACTCCTTTTATATAATTCCTTAATCGAATCCAAGACCTTTCTATAATTCACCTTTGTATTCTGCTGATCCATAAACCCATCAAACTCTCTTTCCTTAATAAGTATACTTATTATCATAAGTAGCCTCTTATTATATTTATAATTTATAATCATCTAAATTTATAATTTATNATCTATCTAAAATTTATAATTTATTA